>ERZ1292623.142-Hain-H51-01um-R1-142-length-78731-cov-9_pt2 | contig 44824 bp, 45 predicted proteins | sample MGYA00564398_ERZ1292623 | MGnify/ENA primary metagenome ERZ1292623 (study PRJEB36523, sample SAMEA6512633) | groundwater metagenome | collected 2019-01-07 | study: AquaDiva: Metagenomics assemblies of 32 groundwater samples
AGAATGGCAAACGGTTCCTTGTTCCCAAAGGTAACCTCCTCGATTCCATTCATGTCGGGATGGTTTCGAGACGAAAGCGCGATATCAGCACCAAAGCGCACACCAGGCAGGGTGCCCTTTTTGGAGATGGGATCAAAGACAAGCGTGAGGTCACCAAAAGTGACCTTGAAACACTGTCCGCCGTGGTGGGTTATCACCATATTCGTTCCTCTATTATACCGCGGATCATGAAGACGTGGTAGCGTTTTGAAGGACCGTGTTCTGTGCGGTTTGAGAGGAAAAATAAATGAGACAGTTCGGTCACCTCGGGCACTAGGAATCGGCGCTCCGCAGCCCACCTTCACCCGCAGCGTAGCTGCATGTTCAGCCTCTAGTAATGGAGACGCGATGGTCTACAACTAGACCCCTTGGAACGCTCACGGTCCCGGCCACTCCCGACACCCAAGGCCGGGACCACCCACCGCACAGCAATGTGCGGTTTCTTATTACCCCTTGCCAAATTGCAGGGTAGGCGTACCGTATATAGGTCAGCAGACGATCGCTGATGAATTAGTCCCTCCACTAGGGTCGATCCTGCCTTCCCGTCCCCGAAACGTTTGGAGCGGCAGGGTCGATTCCCCTACATTCCACCCGCGCCCTCGTTAGGACGCGGGCCTTCTTTTATATATAAGTGTGCTATCTTTGTCCCACAGCCCACACACCCGTGCGGGCATTGTTGTACCCAACAAGGGAGTGCCTATACCATGCAGATGGACACATCTGGTGCTGAATCTGAGCGCCTGCCACTGGAACACTTCCTCGCGACTGCTTCCCCTCCGGGCGGGAGTGATGATGACGAGAAGAAGGTCATTCCGCCGAACTTCTCGGAGAAGCGCAGTTTCGCGTAGGTTTCGACTGGTACTCTTGTATCCCCTGAGGTACCGTCGAAGGGCGACGGGAGTGGCGCACGATGCGACGCTCCCGTCAGTCTCCCAATTGATCTTTCAACCCGCAGAATTCTGCGGGTTTTGTATACCCCACATTATTGACAATTTTGGATATGTGTGATAATGTTGATCTTGGAGCCGAAAGGTCTGCTTTTTGCAGAGCCTCATTCCTTGAAAAGGACAGTGTTATGCAGCACGCCTCTGTCACCGCGTCGCAATCCGGACTTTCCGCCGCTGCCCTTTTGGGTGAGTCAGAAAAGCCGGCCAACTGCTTCAAAATGAATGGCACGGGGAAGATCGAGGAGGGCATCATGCTCGAACTCAATCATCCTCTCGCCAGCGGCGCGCCCGCCCTCTTCGTGGGTCAGCGTTACATCCTCCAGAACCGCCAGAACGCCTGCATCTTCGAACGCGCAGCCGAGGGCGGCCGCGTTCGCCGGGCGATCATCGAGTGGAAGAAGCCGGCGAGCAAGAAGCCGTTTCCGCTGCTCACGCAGCCCAACGGCGGCAACCCCCCGTTCCTGCTGCAGGTGATCCCACACCTGAGTGTGCCGGAAAATGTGCAGGCCACCATGAAAATCCGTTTCGCCTACGACGTCATCACCGACGCCGAGATCATCGAGATGGATCATCGCAACCAAGAGACCCTCATCGCGCTTCGGGAAGGTCAGCATGTCGACGTTTTCTATGTCGACGGCTCCGTGAAGCGGGCAGTGTGCACCGGTGACACGGTGGTCATCAATCCCCTGACGATCGACGAGCAAGCTGCAGCGCGCATCCAGCGGGCCAAACGCTACATCGCGGTCATGAACGGTCAGATCGAGGCCTCATTCGATACCGAACGGGAGCGCTGCGCGCGGCAACGCGACGCCACGCTCCACGAGCTCATCTCCGTCATGGAGGTGGGCGGCAAACGCAGTCCGGACGTCATCGACAAGGTCCTCCAGGTCCTCGCCGAATACGGTCGCGAAGGCGTCCTGCGGGCCGAATCGGTTCGCAGCCGTTCGGTCGGGGTGCTTCGGAAGCTCGACGCCTCGCGCGTCATGGCCTTCGAGGAAGCCTGCCTGCCGAGCGCGTACGTGCGGCAGGTTACGATCGACAGCGGCCTGCTCGACCTGAACACTGTCCGCAAGGGTACGCCGGCTGACCGAAAGGCCAAACTGGCGGCTCGCTCTCTGCGCGACAAGGAAGCACGTGCCGCAATGAAGGGCAAGCACCAAGAGGTGCCCGCCCACGCTGGCAACAAGAAGAAGCGGTAACATCCGCTACTGCAGCCCCGGACCACACGTTGGTCCGGGGCTGAACTTTTACATTTCGATACATCCGGAAGATCTTGACAATAATAGAGGGGTATGGTAGGTTACTCCTGCTGTGAGCACCCAGTGAGGGATGGCTCAGGCTGTCCCTTCCGTGGTTCTCGTAACCCGCGCAGAAAGGAGATCTTCATGCGCTCGATCAAGGAAAGGTCGCCCTAGGTGACCAGCTACCTGCCTCAGAGAGGCTGTTATCTTCAATTTTCCAGGATCACGACGCCCTGCGCCAACGACACGCTGGCCGGCATCGACAACGTCTTCGGCGCGGCGGCGGCTTCGGCCCCGCAGTTCTTCGCCGACCTGACGACCCCGGGCGCCGGCAGCATCCGCTGACCGCCGCCGGCAGCTGACCGCCAGCTGCACTCTCTCTGTTAGTTCGACCAGACGTCGAAACCAGAGAGACTCACGAGAACGGTAGTGCAACTTGCAATTTTCTGCGATGCGATCTCAGTTCGCTTCACAGTAGATGCAGGACGCCCAACCTTGTGACTATCGTGCGCTGCTGTAAGCGCACACCAACCCCCGCTAGTTCGCTAGCGGGGGTTTCATTTATATACAGTTCTGGTATAGTCCTCCTGTTCAAGTGAGGGCCAGTACCACGCACGCTAACCCTGGGATCTGAGAAGATCTTAGTACGTGCTGGGAACGCCCCGCTTCTTAATTTATATGGATGAAAAGAATCCGCCTGCACGTCCGGCAACGGTAGCAACCTTTACGGTTGATGCTGACCACCCGATGGCAGGCAAGATTGACGATATTGTTTCCCCACCTCGTGTGGGTGATTTGGTGGAGGGTACGATTATCGAACTCGTACGTGGTCGCCTGTATGTAGACCTCCCCCCTTTCGGTACCGGCATCATCTATGGCCGCGAGTACCTGAATGCAGCCGATGTGCTTCGCAAGGCAAACCCAGGCGACACCATCACCGCGAAGGTTGTTGATCCGTCGGGTATCGAAGGATACATCGAGCTTTCTCTTAAGGAGGCTCGTCAGGCAGCTATCTGGAGCGAGGCTGAGCAGGCAATCGCTGGTCAGACCATCTACACCCTCACTGTTGAGGAGGCGAACAAGGGTGGCCTCATGCTCTCGTGGCAGGGCATCCAGGGCTTCCTCCCAGCAAGCCAGCTTTCAAAGGACCACTACCCACGTGTTCCTGAAGGCGACAAGGACAAGATCTTCATGGAGCTTAAGAAGCTCGAGGGTATGCCGCTTTCAGTCCGCATCATTACCGCAGACGCCAAAGAAGGAAAGCTTATCTTCTCTGAGCGCGGTGGCGCAGAGGACGAGGAGAAGGCCTCCCTCATCGACAAGTACCAGGTTGGTGATGTCATCGATGGTGAGGTTACGGGCGCCGTTGACTTCGGTGTCTTCGTGAAGCTCGAGCAGGGTCTTGAAGGACTTGTGCACATCTCAGAACTTGATTGGGGCCTCGTCGAGGATCCTCGCGCTCTCTTTGCAGTAGGTGACCAGGTAAAGGTGAAGGTCATCGAAGTAAAGGACGGTAAGGTATCCCTTTCGGTCAAGGCACTCCGCGAGAATCCGTGGAAGCTAGCTTCCGACAAGTACAAGAAGGGTATGGAAGTACAGGGTGTGGTCATCAAGTACAACAAGCATGGTGCGCTCGCCTCAATCGAGGAGGGGGTAGCAGGCCTCGTACACATCTCTGAGTTTGCCTCTGCCCAGGAACTCAAGGACACGCTTGAGCTTGGAAAGACCTACCCATTCTCGATCACGCTCTTTGAGCCTAAGGATCAGCGAATGACGCTCTCCTACACCGGAAAAGCGAAATAATCGAATGAAAGAAGGCGCTCTCGGGCGCCTTCTTTCATTCCCGCTTCATTTTCGATGTTGCTATACTCCGCACATCCATGACTCCTTCTCCAAGACTCTTTGGCCTCTACAGCATGCATGAGTGGAGGGTGGCTGCACTGTTGCTCTTTGGACAGCTCGCAGCCCACATTGCGCGTGTCTATCTGCTGCCGGAAGGACTTATGCTCTTCCCGTCCTCAGCAATTGCGCTTGCCGGTCTTTTCTTTGGAGGTGTCAGGCTCTGGCCAGTCGTGTTTATCGCGACACTCATAGGAGGAATGGTTGGCGAGCTTCCACTTCCCTCCCTCATCATGTTCACGGTTGGTCAGACCATCCAAGCAGTCATCGGTGCCTATCTGCTGCGAAGTGCTCGGGTAGATCCTCTATTCAGAAGATTCCGCGACACCTTCTTCTTCCTCCTGACGATTACCTTCACCTCGCTCATTCTCCCGACACTCATCATTGTCGGAAAGGTTGCTGGTGGTCTGGCATTCTCAGGAGCTCTCTTCGCACAGGCATACCTTGCGATGCTGGTATCGCTTCTTACCGTTGCTCCCTTTCTGTTACGGTGGTTCGCAAAGCCGCGCTTCAGCCGTACGCCTATGGAGTGGATCGAGCTTGCACTGGTGTTCCTACTCCTGATCGCGATTGATGCAGCGCTCTTTGTATACAACCGAGAGACCTTCTTTGGGATCGAGATGGTCTACTTCCTTGTCATCCCCTTCTTCTGGCTCGCACTTAGGCATCGGCCAAGGTGGGTGAGCTTCGGATTACTTGTGACCGCAGGGTTTGCGATAGCCGGTGAGGTTCTCGTTGGGGACGCGACAACCCTTGTCACGAGACTTTATGAAGTTGAGGCACTTCTGGTCACCATCGGCATGTCCTTTTTCATCATCGTGTCGCTTGAAGAAGACCGACGGGTGAGCACGAATATCATGCGCTCCCAGATGTCGACCTTGGAAAACGCGGTGGCACGCGTGTCGTCTGAATCAAACGCCAAGAATGATTTCATCGCGATTCTCGCGCACGAACTCCGCAATCCCCTCGCGCCAATCGTGTCCTCGATCGATCTTCTGAAAATGAAAGGTCCCCGCGACGAGGAGGAAAAGAAAATGCTTGAAACGATGGAGGATCGCATGGATACAGTGAAGCGGCTTTTGGATGATCTTCTTGATATCTCTCGTATCTCCGAGGGTAAGGTGGCTCTGAAGTCAGAGGTACTCGATCTTGAGGACGTGATACGCCGTGCCGTGCTTTCAACCGAGCACTATATAAAAGAACGACACCAGACGCTTATCTTGAAGTTCCCAAAGAAGCGCAAATGCGTGATGGGTGACGCGGTACGTGTCGAACAGGTATTCTCAAACCTTTTGACGAATGCTTCAAAGTATTCAAACTCAGGTGACACGATCACCCTCAAGATGCAGCGCGCCAATGACTTCATTGAAGTTACGGTCACCGACGAGGGTGTCGGTATCAGTCCTGAGGAGCTGAATTCTATCTTCACGCCCTTCCATCAAGTCGAGCAGGGTGCCCGAAGTCGTAAAGGACTTGGTATTGGTCTTGCGCTCGTACGGAGCTTCGTCGAGATGCATGGTGGCACCGTGGCGGCAGAGAGTGCAGGCATGGGTAAGGGAAGCCAGTTCACCGTCAGACTTCCCCTTCTCCCTGATACGAGCCCTCAGGTCCCGTCGACCGCAAAGGATCCTGAGAATATCTCTGCATCCAAGCAATCAGGACTTTCGATACTAGTCGTGGATGACAACGATGCAGCTGCAGCGGGCATTGGGAGACTCCTTGAGCTACGCGGCTGCGAGGTCGCCTATGCGTATGACGGTGGCCAGGCGATCGAGCGAGTCGCTGAGATTGCGCCAAGCGTCGTACTTTTGGATGTCGGCCTTCCCGACCAGGACGGGTATGCAGTTGCGAAGATTCTTCGCGCCCGTGGATACAAGGGTAAGCTGATTGCCCTTACCGGCTTTAGTACTGACGACGCACGCGAGAAGGGTGCTGCGGCAGGCTTTGATCACTACCTCATAAAGCCTGCAGGGTTTGCGGACCTTAAGCGGGTGATTCCTGAACTGGCGTAGTTGCCACTTTGTGTTGTAACTAGTAGTGTGCGAGAGGAGAAAGGAGTACCCATGCCGCGCATGCGGATACAGGATCTCCTGCTGAAGTGCCTGCACTTCGGCGTTGATCCAAGAAAATTTCACGCCCCTATTACAAGGCTGCAGAAGGAGTACAACGAGCGAGATACAACGTTCTTTACCACTATTGATGGTCGCTGGGCTAAGAGTCGCAAAAGCGCAAAGGTCCACTACGTGTGGCGGACTGAGCAACTACGCGAAATCGGCCGCATTCATCCTGACGACTTATACGTTCCCGGAGTTCGCGAATGGTTCGTAAGCGGAACCATCAAGCTGCCGCGACCAGTCGGAAAAATCAGGAAGAAAATCGGTCGACGGAGCGGACCAATTGGCGAAACGCCTGTAGAGGCTGCCATACGCGAGCTGCGCGATGAAGTGGGACTACTAGTTACTAAGCGCGATCTTGTCCACCTCAACGGCGGGCAACATGTCGAGACCGACCTCCGAGAATCGAGTGTGTGGATCGGTATTCTTGCGAAGGAATACCAACATCATTTCCTCTACGATGCGTCCGAACTCGACGAGAAGCCGTGGCCCGATGACATCAGGCTCTTTGTGCGACAGATGGTTGATGGCGAGGTGCGAGTCATCAGCGTGATTGCCAATATGATCATCATGGAACGTGAATTCATTGATGACATCGAAGTGGTCACGCTCGTCCTCGCGCGCTGGGGTGAACGCACTACCTACAATCCACCCCTTTATGCGGGAGCACATAACTAACGCCGCAGGCAATCCTTCACCGGATCCTGCGGCAATTTGTTTATAAATGCCTTCATGAATTCTTCATATTCTCGGACGTAGATTAAAACAAATGCCGCACTACCTAGATATTGCAAAGGCCGTCGCCCTCGAGGCTGGCGGCCTTATGACTAATGCCTTTGGTATTGGTGTCCCTCATGCCTATAAGGATGACTATACGCCGGTGAGCGAGGTGGATACGCAAGTGAATGCGCTCGTTATCACCCGTCTCTCCGAAGCCTTCCCCGAACACTGCCTTCTAGGTGAGGAGGGTTCTTGCACCAAGGAGAGCGAGTATACCTGGGTCTTCGATCCGATCGATGGCACTGCTCCCTATGTTCGTGGCATACCCACCAACGTCTTCTCGCTGGGGCTCGTCAAAAATGGCGTGCCGGTGCTCGGCGTCGTGTACGACCCGTATATGGATCGCCTCTATCACGCAGTCCAGGGTGAGAGTGCCTTTTTAAACGGAGAACGAATACACACGTCGGCACATACTGAACTATCCCGCACCTACATCGAGACGGACAATCATCGGGGATTTAAGGATATGACACTCTTCCAACGCCTTTTAGATGCCGACGTGCGATTCCTTTCCTATAGCTCGACCGTGTATTCAACCATGCTCGTTGCTGCCGGTCAGATTGAGGGTGTGGTGTATCCCGGCACCAAACCCTGGGACGCAGCAGCAGCAAAGGTCATCATCGAAGAGGCAGGTGGCGTGGTGACTGACAAGGAGGGTAACGAGCAGCGGTATGACGGACCGATCAATGGCTTCATCGCTGCTTGTACCAGGGACTATCACGACAAGCTTCGTGCAGTCGTGGGCCCTTCGCTCTAGCGGGTATTAGCAACAAGCATCGCCTTCTCAATACCCTCTTCAACAAAGAGCTGTGCGGCTTCTGCAGCACGTGCAAGTGTTTTCTTCAGTAGCAGCTCTTCCTTTGGAGAGAACTTGCCAAGTACGTGTGATACGACGTCCTCGCCCGCTTCAGGTTTCCTGAGTTTTCCTTTTGGGGTTGCTGGAGAGATTCCGATTTTCATCTGAACAAAGTCCTTGGTTTTAAGGGCACGCATGATGGACTCAATTCCTTTGTGTCCTCCCGAGCCCCGGCCAGGAACCGTCATCTTGATGGCGCCAAGCGGCATATCAAGTTCGTCGCGGATCACCAGCAGCTTCTTTGCAGCGGGTTTACTTTTTACGAGCGCTGCAGCCGTCTTTCCTGAGAGGTTCATCATGGTTTCCGGAAGCGCGATGACCACCTTCTCTTTGCCAAGTACCCCTTCGGCAACGAGTGCATGAGCGGACTTCTTTACGGCAAACGCAAAACCCTTCTCGTTAGCAAGAAGTTCAGCAACCATGCGCCCGGCATTATGCCGAGTCTTCGTATATTCCCCGCCGGGATTCCCGAGTCCTAGGATGACGTAAGCCATTGATCAATTGTATCAACCACTTCGTCGATATGCCCGTCAAAGTCATGGTCGGCAAAAGCGACCATGGAATGCTCACCCTTGGCAAAGCGACGAGCGAGTGCGCGTTGATGGTGAGGGTGTGCCACCGTATGGTCGAGCTCAGCAGAGATGACGAGCGTGGGAACCGCTATCTTCGAAGCATAGCTATGACCGTCAAACTTGAAGAAGTCCATCCACCACAGTGGAGACAGCGCGAATTTCTTTCCATCGATACCAAGCATCATGCGGTGTCCGCGGATGAGCCAGATGAGTGCGATAGGAAGCCATGCCCACCACATCGTCTTCCATGAGATAGCGGGCGCGATCAGCACGAGCCGTTCCACTTCCTCAGGATGCTCTGCTGCGTACCAGGCTGCCACGAGCCCGCCGAGTGAGTGCCCGACAAGTGTTATAGGTCCAGCACTCCAAGGTTGCGTGCGCATGAAGGCGAGTGCGTCTTCGACATCCTTCGTGTACTGCGTGGTGGTGCTTCGGTAGAAATCTCCGTCCGGACTCGTAATGCCATTTGAATCATTAAAGCGGAGCACGGCGTAGCCTCTGCGTGCGAGCGTCTCCGCAGGAGACACGACGATTGGTTGATTCCTCCACCCACCAAGACCATGCAACACGACTGCAGTACCCCTAGGCTCTCCGTCCGGAAGAATGAGATTGGCGGGCATGCGCAGACCATCTCGGTTTTTGATTATGAGTTCCTCCGTCGTCATGCGTGCATCATAGCAAAGTGGATAACTCATCCGCACTCCATAAGCAGGAGTACGATGGAATACAGAGGAAGAGAGGTGGTTAAGCCGCGACCCGCAGCCCGCGTGCGTATTGGCCCTGTTGCTAAGCCTGTCGAGATCACGTCTCTTCGAGGGCTGCCGTTACCAAAGCGGCAGCCCTCTCACCCTTTTTTATTTGCGCAAGTTGACGCGCGAATAAGTAGGAATACAATACGCACACATGAAGTTCCTCGGCGCCGCGATGAAAGAGATTCTCACCTTCATCACGCTCGCTGTTATTATCGTCATCCCCATCAGGCTTTTTGTTGCACAACCGTTCGTGGTTGAAGGCGAAAGTATGTTTCCAACGTTTAAAAGTGGTGACTACCTGATCGTCGATCAGCTCTCCTATCGTTTCAGTGCTCCCAAGCGCGGTGACGTGGTGGTGTTTAAATATCCAAACGATCCAAAAGTCTTCTACATCAAGCGCGTGATCGGGCTTCCCGGAGAAACCGTACACATTGATGAGGGTAAGACCTCAATTACCAAGACCGATGGCACCGAGATTGAGCTTGATGAGTCCTATATCGTCTCCGAAGACGCTACCTACACCATCGATTCGACTCTGGGCGAGGGGGAATACTTCGTGATGGGTGATAATCGTCCTCGCAGCTCAGATTCTCGCGTGTGGGGCCCCCTTCCGAAGGAAGATCTGATGGGTCGCGCGTTCATCAGGCTCCTGCCGCCCGACACGACCGATGTGCTTCCGGGTTCTGTCACCGAACCGCAATGAGTACCGCTACGCACCGCGCTGATGACGTACTGAAGCGTGCGCACGCGATCGGCACCTATTACGGATTCGCTCCCCTCTCTTCACTCGCTGCAAGCAGGCGTGGCAAGGGTGCCAAGGAAGCGATGCCGGACACGATTGCACTTGAGGCGCTTGATCCAGCGGCACGTGAGGTCGCGACCCTACTGAAGCATGTGCGCGACGCGGGACTTACCCCCTCCACACTGCAGCCTCTGTTTGTTTGGCACACGAATGCTGCGAGCGGGAGACCCTCCCCCAAGCAGATCATCATCCAGTTCCATGTGCTTGGTGTTGAGCATGCGATTGCCGATGCGGTACTAATCCGTGCCGTGCGCTCACTCGTGCATGACTTGGTGAAGACTGAGCCAACCCTTCGTTTGAATTCCATGGGAGACCGCGAGACACGGGGCAGGTTTGCACGTGAGCTTACCTCCTTCTTTAGGAAGCAGGGGGCGACCCTTCCGCAGGACTGTGTGGCGTCTGCTCGTCAGGGGGATGTGTTCGGTGCTGCAGAGCTTCTCTGTCTTTCAGACGAGGCAGGCGAGCTTCCCTCACCGACCGATCACCTCTCTGAGGCAAGCCGCAAACATTTTGAAGGTGTCTTGGAGTACCTTGAATCAACCGACACTCCGTATGAGCTTGCGCCATCCCTTTTGTCACGCGGCACTTCCTGGAGCGAGACCTGCTTTGAGATTGCAGGAGCAGAGGGTATCCAGGCCTGGGGCTCTCGGTACAACGACTTTGCGCGCCCGTTCTTTAAGAGCCACGTGCCATCGGTGGGTGCAGTGGTGCGCATTGCGGTAGAGGGCAAGGAGCCCGTTACCCCAATTAAGCAGAAGAGTTCTCCGCGCTTCGTGTTCGTGCATATTGGCGACGAAGCTAAGCGTGAGTGTATGAAGATGACGGATGACCTCCGACGCGCACGTATCCCGCTCACGCAGTCGATTGGTATTGCGTCACTCACTGAGCAGATGCGATATGTGGATATGGTTAATCCACCATATGTTCTGATCATGGGACGGAAAGAAGCGCTTGAGCGCTCGGTGATTCTTCGTGAACGGGCAACGCATACCGAAACCTTCATACCACTCGACCATCTGGTCGATATGCTGAAGCAGGTTGGTTAGCCTATTCTGGACAGAATATCGGCCATTTGCTAGTCTCTTCTGTATGACTAACGCAGTACGCGTAGAGGTTAAGCGCGGCAAGAACGAGAGTTCTGCCTCCTTGATCCGTCGCTTTTCCCGCCGTGGCCAGGGCCTCGGACTTGTTCGTGCTCTTCGTAAGCGCCGCTACTACGCGCGCACCAAGTCGAAGAACGTCGACCATGCTCGTGCCATGATCCGTGGCGAGCGCATCGCGGAATACAACGAGCAGGTCAAACTTGGGAAGATCGACCCAGCGGCTCGAAAGACCAAGAAGCGCTAGCAACAAGCCCCGCCACAAGCGGGGCCTTTGCGTTATATACTCCCTCCATGGCACTCGATACTCGGAACTTCACCAAGAGTCGCGCTCCGTCATTTCCGTACGCCAAAGCTGCTGAAAAGGTACTTCCCGGCTGGGATATCTCATTGGTGTTTGCGGGAGAGACACGAGCGAAGAGTTTGAACATCGCGCTTCGCGGGAAGGATTACATTCCGAATGTTCTCTCCTATGAATCTGGAAAGAAGTCGGGGGAAATCATCATCTGTCTTCCCGAAGCGCGTCGTCAGGCAGGAAGTTATGAGATGAGCTACACACACTTCGTCGGTTATTTGTTTATCCACGGCTTATTTCATTTGGCCGGAAAGCGTCACGGGCCTACAATGGAACGCGAGGAGCGGACAGTACTTGCCCGCCTCGCATCTCTATCCCCTACAAATGGCACGACGCATCGCCACCGGCATTGATATCGGCACCCACCACACGAAAGTGGTGGTGGTTGAGGAGGTGCGCACTCAGGAAGGACCAGTACTACGAATCATCGGCACCGGACTCTCAGAGACCCGAGGACTGCGTCATGGCTATGTGGTGGACCCAGACGACGCTAGTGGCAGCATACGGGCCGCCAGAGAGCAGGCAGAGCATGCTGCGGGCGTGCCCATCCGCAAAGGGTTCCTTGCTATTGGCGGCATCAGTCTTGATGAGGTGCGGGCGCAGGGTGAGACGGTGATCTCGCGTGCTGATCAGGAGATTACGGATCTTGATCTAGAGAAGACCCGGGAAGCAGCACGGCTTGCAGCGCAACCTAACTTTTTAAATAGAACCGTGCTGCATGAGATACCGCTTGAGTATCGAGTGGACGGAGCGAAGAGTCTTGGTGAGCCGCTTGGGATGAAGGGCACACGCCTTGAAGCGGATTATCTTTTTATTACGTGTTTGACCCAGCACGCGGACTTGCTTGAGAGCGTGACAGAAGCGGCTGAGATTGAGGTCATCGATCGTATGGCATCTCCGCTCGCGGGGTCGTATGTGACACTCACTAAGGATCAGAAGATGAAGGGGTGTGTACTCGCCAACATAGGTTCCGAGACCGCTTCGATCGTGATCTATGATGAAGGACTTCCAGTCTCGGTGAAGGTGTTCCCGATGGGTTCCTCGCACATCACGGATGATCTTGCGCTTGGGTTTAAGGTCTCACTTGAGGACGCGGAGCGTCTCAAGATTGGCAGGCTCTCTGGAAGCATGTATCCCCGAAAACGCGTCGAGGAAATCATCACCAACCGTTTTCGTACTATCTTCGATTTGATTGATAAGCATTTAAAGCAGCTTGGACGTGGACGTACCCTTCCTGCCGGTATCGTGATTGCTGGAGGCGGCGCAGGTCAGGGCCTCATCACGGATATTGCCAAAGGAACACTCAACCTCCCTTCTCGGGTCGCTGATATGCGCCTCACCACTGATGTGAAGGTTCGTGACGCCACCTGGTCAGTTGCGTACGGTCTTGCACTCTGGGGACTCACTGGCGACACCGAGGCGCCAAAGAAGAAACGAGGAGTGAAAGAGTTTGCTTCTGGGGTGCAGGAATTCTTTAAGCAGTTTTTACCGTAGCGATTAGGGATGTAGAAACCGCCGCTCCCTTTCAGGTGCGGCGGTTAGTGTTACGCGGATACTTACCTCAATCGCGACCGATTTCCAGAAGTCCTCTGCTTAACTCCTGCATGGATCTTTCCTGTTCGAGAGGAGGTTCAGTAACTGAAAGTGCAATCTCCCGAACCCGGCCACGATATTGGTCGAAGCAGGGGTGGAGTTTGCGCACCGTATACCGGGGCGTCATTTCACCACTACGCGACCGAGATGGTCTAGAGGAAAGGATGAGATCGCCCTCGCCCCGACCGAGGATTTCACGTGCCATTTCGAGCGACCATTCCCAGTGCGGAACTCCGTGCCGAGAGTCGTAGAAGGTCCTCGAGAGACCGTCATGAGCCCAGAAGTTGAGCTCTTCCTCTGGTGAAGCGAAGGAGAGCTTCTCGGGCTCGTTGTACAGGAAGTAGACCGGCCCGCGCTCAATGAGCACAAGGTTAGAACCCTTGCAGGTCTCTGTCTGCGGAAAATCGTGGCCGGAAAAAAGCATCCTAGGCAAACGGTCTGGGTTGGCTTTCAATTTCTCCCACTCTTCGGCGAGCCGTGCGTCCTTTTCGGCCTTACGTTGATCCTTCGCCTCCTGCGTCTCTGCAAGGACGTAGAGGAGCCCGCCCTTATCGTTGAATTGCACCTCTTGGACAACGCGCGGTACCTGCAGTAGATCGTCGCCTTTCCGGACCGTGTCGCTCGGGTAGAACTCGACAGGTCGCGGTAGGTCACCTGCGCGTTGCGCGGCTTCGTACTCGGCATCGGTCACGGTAGTCGTTGGGTCGAGCAGGACGAAGTGATGAAGATTGAGGCCGTAGTGGACCTGCTCCTCTCCTTCAAACTGCACGTTGATGGACTTGGATTTAAGGTACATGCCGGGAAGGCGGCCCTTGCTGTCGAGCGGACCTACGAACACCATCGGGAAGCTGGCGATAATCGCGGTTTTCCCTTTGTACTTCCCGAAGAAGTTATCTGCTTCGAAACTGTCGCCCTTAAGGGGGCAATCATAGAAGAGACGCATCCCTTCCCGAAGCAACACCAGAGCCTGTAGTCGATAGGCGGCATCGGTCATAACTCTTCTCCTGGTTGTTATCTGGCCGGACTATACCATGCCACTATATGCGACCATACCTTTTATTTACTTGCTACTTTGTTGCTCAGCTATGTCACATTCAGAATAATTGTCGAATTTCCCCACCCAAGCAAGACACTCCTGAATAATTTGTCTAGATTTGCATACCCCTTCGAACTGGTATTATGGGCCCAGTATTTATCAGGGCTCTAGCTTCCTCATATGTCCAAGCGCGTAGAAACAGAGATCGAGACGTTCGCACGCATCCGCGTGGTAGGTACCGGCGGATCCGGCTGCAACGCCGTGAACCACATGATCAACTCCAAGGTGAAGGGGGTTGAGTTCATTGCCGTGAACACCGATGCCCAGGATCTTCACCGATCTCTCGCAAAGAAAAAGATTCACATCGGTAAGAACCTCACCAAGGGACTTGGTGCTGGTATGAATCCGGAACTCGGGCGACGTGCTGCTGAGGAGACCCGTCAGGAAATTCAGGAAGCGATTCAGGGCTCGGACATGGTGTTCATCACCTGCGGTATGGGAGGCGGAACAGGAACCGGTGCCGCACCAATCGTTGCGAAAATTGCGAAGGAACTCGGCGCACTCACCGTCGCAGTCGTCACCAAGCCGTTTGCGTTTGAAGGACTCCAGAGAAAGGAGATCGCGGAGCAGGGTCTCGCAGAATTGAAGCGTGAGGTGGACGCGTTCATCGAGATCCCGAACGACAAACTCCTCTCCATCGTAGAGGCGAACACGACTGCGAAGTCTGCATTCGCGCTTGCCGATGAAATCCTCCGTCAGGCCGTTGAGGGTGTCTCCGACATCATCACCACCCCCGGAGAGATCAACACAGACTTCAACGACATCAAGGCCATCATGGAGGGCGCCGGTCCTGCCCTTATGGGTATCGGTATTGCTGACGGCGAACGCCGTGCGCAGGATGCCGCTGCACAGGCCGTCAATTCCCCACTCCTCGATGTTTCGATCACGGGCGCTAAGGGCGTCCTCTTCGTGGTCGCCGGATCAGACGATCTCGGTATCCTCGAGGTCCAGGAGGCAGCAAAGGTTGTGTCGGATTCCGTCGATAAGAACGCGAAGGTCATCTTCGGTATCATGCGCGACGAGAAGCTGAAGAAGGGTCAGATCCGCATCATCGTTATCGCCACCGGCTTCCCCGAGGGCGAGAGCGAAGGACAGCAGGGTGGTATCGAGCGTTCCCTGTTTGCAATGCCAGCCGAGGAGGCACAGGAGACCAAGGCGAAGGTATTTGCTGACCTCATGCGACGCCCTGCTCCCGTTGTTGAAGAGCCAGTCGTGGTAGTTGAGGAAGAGCCGGTCAAGGAGGAGCGTAGGGAGCCAGTCGTTACGGCGCAGCCACGTACGCGTGATGAGAAGCCACTGACTCCCCCTCCCGCTGAAGAAGAGGATGAAGCATGGGGTGCGATCCCGTCCTTCCTCAGACGACACAAGAAGTAATCGAAGCGAATCCCCGGAACTTGTTCCGGGGATTTTGCTATACTCTCCTCACTATGAACGATCTCATCATCATCGGGGGCGGACCAGCGGGAGTTGCAGCGGGCGTATACGCAGCGCGTAAGCGGCTATCATCAGTACTTGTTACAGAAGAGTTCGGTGGTCAGTCCACCGTCTCAGAAGGAATTGAGAACTGGATTGGTACGGTACGGATTGCAGGTCCCGAGCTTGCACGAACTCTCAAGGAACATGTGGAAGCGTACAAAGGTGACGTACTTGAGATCGTTGACGGAGACCGGGTTGAGAAGCTTGAGAAGGTTGAGGGTGGATTTATGATCTCTACTCGCGATGGAAAGTCATTCACTGGTCGTGCCGTGCTGATTGCGTCTGGCGCTGGTCGCAAAAAGCTCACCATCCCTGGAGCTGATGAGTTTGAGAATAAGGGTGTTACGTACTGCGCTTCCTGCGACGGTCCACTGTTTGCAGGACAGGATGTGGCAGTTGTGGGTGGCGGCAACGCAGGCTTTGAGACTGCCGCGCAGCTCCTTGCCTACTGCAAGAGCGTAACTCTGATCCATCGCCGTGACTCATTTAAGGCAGATGCGATCACCGTCGAGAAGGTGCTCGCGCATCCAAATATGTCAGTTCTCACGAACACTGAGCCAGTTGAGGTAAAGGGTGAGAAGTTTGTGTCGGGACTCGTGGTTAAGAATATTGAAACTGGAGAGACGAAGGAGCTTGCCGTCACCGGCGTGTTCGCTGAGATCGGCGTCATCCCAAATACTGACTACGCTAAGGGTGTGATCGACCTTGATGAGGTGGGACGCGTGGTGACAAACCCGAAGAACCAGACCACCTCTGTTGAAGGCGTATGGGCAGCTGGAGACGCAACCGACGAGCTCTACCATCAAAACAACATTGCGGCCGGGGACGCTGTGAAAGCACTCGAGGATATCTATCAGTGGACGATGCGAAATCGATAAAAGAAAAAGCCGCTCCATAGGAGCGGTTTTTCTTTGTGGGAGTTGAAAGTCTGCTTACGCAGCTGCTTCCTCGTCACCAGTCTCCGGAGCGGCCTCAGGGGCAACTTCCTCTTCTACGGGGGTCTCGACGACCTCACCCTCTACCTTCTGTTCATCATCCATGTGATTTGTGGAGAATGACCTCTCTCAAAAAGAGAAGCCATCCAATGCTTAGTTGGCTGGCAATTCGACCTGTACCTCGACTATACCAAAGGTGAGGCTAAAAAAGCAATGAAGGGGCTAAACGCCGTTCATCTCCCATATAAGGGCAGCAACGTTCCGGGGCTTCCCCTCAAACGGGAGGTGGTGGTTATCGAAAAACGGCATGGAATTACACTCCAGGATGCCACAGCGATCCTGCTCCTTCCAGGAGCGGGTAATGTCGGGAATGATGAAGTCGAGGCCAACAATGGGAGCCTTGAGTACTCGCGCGACCTCCTCAAAGAGCGCGACGTTCACCGGATGCACTTCGTCAGTCACGTCTGCCGTTGTACCACCCACCGACCAGTTGATCTTCTGATGCAATGTGACCTTTCTCCCGGCTTCTGGGATTGAATCGATAGCAAGCCCCTGCCACGCAAGCTCCGCCTCAGCAGCCTCATCAAGTTGCATGGGATGGAAGTACGGTCCGCCTCGAGCGGGATGCGTGTTCGCTTCCTCAACGAGCTCGGTGATGGTGCGGCGCCCGTCTCCGGTCACATAGGGCTGATCACGCCTAAGTGCAGCGGCGAATTTTCCGTCCACTACGGTTGCTCGGTATACGGGACCTACAAGTTCTTCTTCGATCACCACACGCGGTGACACTTCGTTACCGATACGGAACCCGCGCTCAAGATCTTCTTCCGTTACCAGATGCAGCGTGGTGTGCCGTGAGCCTGAACCTGAGTGCGGCTTAGCGATCACCGGAGGAGTAACGGAGCGGAAGATCTTCTTCGCTTGGTGTAGGCTCCGAGCATCCCCTCCTTTGGCGACCGGTAGCCCGATCTTCCTAAAGCGCTTCTTGAGTTCCGCCTTATCATCCATCCAGTGAACGCGCTCAAGTTCTGACTTAGGAAGCGGGATACCTTCAAACGCGATCTTCTTTCCATTTGGAAGTCGTGCGAGGAATATGTTTCTCGGCAGATCAAAGAGCCGGAACTCCTCCATGACAATTCCCCGCTCCTTTCCTTCGTTCCAGAGCATAAGGGCAAGGAGCTGGGTGTGTTCGTCAGGCTCCGTAACGCGCTTCGCGAGATTGAAGCGCATGAGGGAATCGATGAAGTGCGGGGTGAGCGCACGCTCGATGCGCTGCACCAGACGCGTGAAGATGTTTGAACCTTTGGGAATTGGGATGAGTCCTGCCGTAAGCTCGTCCATCAGGATCGAGACATACGTAATACGGTGATAGACAGCACCGGATCCACACTCAATACATTCAGCAGGTTTCATTGGCGGAGGGGGGGAGATTCGAACTCCCGATACCTTGCGGTATGGTGGTTTTCGAAACCACTGCACTAGACCACTATGCGACCCCTCCCGGTGACTAGGACTATACCGTAATCTTTCGCGAATGTTTAGGATTACCGAATCCAATTTCACTCGCATACCGCAATACATCACCGCGCCTACGTAGACGAATATTCCTGCCCGATCCAGTTACAAAATACCCCTCAGCAGTCAATGTATCGCGAACAAAATCTATAAGTTCTGGCGATGCGCTCGTGAATGCAATACAGGTTGATGTATAAGCTACTCCCTTCACGATGTGCTTGTCTTGATAAACACACCCATCGGTATCGATGAGACCTCTTAGAACAGCATGCTTATATTTCTGATTATCATGTACCCATTGAGGTATCTCGATACCTGCGGTGATCTTATTACCGATGGGCATTCCCATAGATGCGAAAAAGCGACAGACTTCGCGAGAAGACAAGAGAATGATGCAGACATTCTTAGCCTTGCGAATAGTAAGGGAAACGGGAACCTTGAAGTGCTTTTCCAGAAGTTCCTTTACATACTGAGCATGTTCAAGATCCGTAACAGAGGAGGTAGTGATTGAGAGCTGATAAGTCCCGACATGACCATCGCCGTACATAATTCCCAGGAGCTCAGCGAGCTGTACAGAAGGTCTGGGGAAGGAGATCTTTCGCAGTAATTTGAATCCTGTCTTCTTTCTTTTATGTGTTTGTAGTGAGCGCTGACCACCCAACCTACGACCAGCGTCCGTACCTGGATTGCCATGTAGCGCAATACGCGCGAACGCACCCTTCCTTCCAGCGTCTTGTCGCCAATCAGTACTCATATCGATTTCGAGTACTTATATATTAACACCTCAGTCAAATGAGAGATTGTTTGGGCGTGGAAACCGTAGTAGCATGCTGACGTGTGCGCCTTTCACTAAAGGCTCCATCGTCTAACGGTTAGGACGCGGCCCTTTCACGGCTGAAATCGGGGTTCGATTCCCCGTGGAGTCACAATTGACTTTTCATACACAAACAGCAATATACTCCTGTTCATAGGGAGGTTCTTTCAATGTCGATTTCTCTGGCTCGCTGCTTGCTCGGACTGGCTGGGGTTGGCCTGTTCGCCTTTACGGCAGACATGACATTCCTCAACGGCTCGGTGACCAAGACGTTCGACCCGCTCATCGGTGAGCGTCTGGCCGCCCTCTTCTATATCTTCACCTTCGCGGGACTCGCCACCTACAGGATCAACACAGATCGCCACGCCGAGATCGGCTGGCTTGTAATGGCGGCGGCCATCTTCGCACTCGTGGGGATCTGGCGACTTCAGATTCCCACGACGACCGTCATCACCTATCTCGATGGCAAACCCATGCGCTGGGTGATCGGCCCGATCTTCGGGTGGACAGTTACTACCATGGCGTTCTCCTCGGCATTTGCCATGGTACGCGGAGCCGTGCGCCTGCGGACAAGTTAGAAGTGCCGCGATCTTACCGCCGCCGCTACAGAAGCCTCCGCGCTTCTTGTATGTGGCGGCTTTCTGTTTATGTGGACTTCATCGAACGCCCAAGCACCAGCCACCCATTTAGTTCCTGCACCAGCAGGTTCCAATTCTGACTAACGCGGGTCATGATTGACTTTTAATACAAAAGTGCTATATTTGCACTCGACAGATGCCACACCCATCCGGGTCCAAACGGAGGATCTCGTCATGCGTTCTCTCATACTCGCAACCGCGGCCATTCTCTGCACGACCGGCTGTTCGCCAAAGGTTGCTGCGCCAAGTGAATCCGACGCCAGAGCCGTCATCCAAAAGACGACCTATGCGAAAGATGATCGTTCGGGTCTGTGCTTCAGTGTCCTCTTCAGCAGGAACGTCGGCCAGATCAACGCCAGCAGCACGAGCCACACTTTGGTTCCGTGCGAGAAGGTCGAGCATCTGATCCACTAAGACTCCGCCTGATCTGACTTTAAAGAAAGCCCCGCACCATCCAATTGGTTGCGGGGTTTTGTTATTTCGACTCCTTAAAACCCTTCACCTTCTCCCCATCAGATGAGGTGGTATGGTACTCGCACACTCATGAAGATGTTCTACCACCTACTCGTCAATACGGCGCTTTCTTCCGTGACCAACTTCACGGTCTGGTTCGCCATAACCTTCTACGTCTTTCTGGAGACGCAGTCGGTGTTTGCAACCGGTATGATCGCGGGTATCTATCTGGTACTTACGGCTGCTTCTGGGTTTTGGTTTGGAAGCCTCGTTGATCACTACCCCAAGAAGCTCGTGATGCTCGGTTCGAGTATTGTTTCTCTTCTTGCCTACATCGCAGGGTTTGTTGTGTACATACAGGCCGCACCCGGTGCGTTTAGTGACGTGTCGAGCGTACTCCTTTGGACCTTCATCCCAATTCTTATCCTCGGGGTGATCGCGGGAAATATCCGCACGATCGCACTCCCTACTCTCATTACTGTTCTCATCCCCGAAGAGCGTCGTGACAAAGCAAACGGACTTGCTGGCATGGTGAGTGGTATCGCGTTTGGAACCGTGTCGGTGATTAGCGGACTATTGGTTGGGTACTCGGGCATGTACCACGTGCTCATACTCGCCGCAGTACTTACTCTTGCCACCATCGTGCACCTTCTCTTTCTTGCGTTCCCTGAGCCAGTACCGGACGCAACAAAGGAGGAGGAATCGAAGCGTGTTGATATTAGGGGAACCCTCGTTCTTCTTGCGACGATTCCCGGAATGATCGCACTCATTCTTTTCACCACTTTCAATAACTTCCTCGGTGGTGTGTTCATGTCCCTCCTGGACGCGTACGCGCTTTCAATGGTGTCAGTGCAGCTGTGGGGATTTGTTCTTGGAGCACTCTCCTTCTCCTTCATGCTCGGGGGATTCTTGATTGCGAAGCTCGGACTTGGGAAGAATCCGTTGCGGACGCTTCTTCTCGCGAACGTGGTGATCTGGGTGGTGAGTTGTCTCTTCCCGCTTTACTCGTCGATCATCTTTGTTGCGATCGGCATGTTCTTCTACATGATCACCTTCCCCTTTATCGAGGCCGCTGAACACACTGTCATTCAGAAGGTGGTGCCACCCGAGCGCCAGGGACGCGTATTTGGGTTTGCGCAGTCGGTAGAGCAGTTAGCGTCCCCGCTTACGGCTTTTATCATGGCGCCTATCGCACAGTTCGTATTCATCCCGTTCATGACCACGGGCGCAGGCGTTGCGCTTATAGGTGATTGGTTTGGCACCGGACCTGACCGCGGTATCGCGCTTGTGTTTATCATGACCGGTATCATCGGCCTCATCGCCACCCTCTTTGCACTGCGATCAAAGCAATACCGCGATCTCTCGAAACAGTACTTGAAAGGAGTACCTGCTTCAGCACCCGCATAGTCGCGTGTTGAATATTCGGGTCAAACACGATATTCTGCGGGAGTTCTGCGCGGTTAGCTCAGTTGGTAGAGCGCGTCATTGACGTTGACGATGTCGGGGGTTCGAATCCCTCACCGCGCACATCGTGTGAATAGGGGTTTGAAATATACAGATGAGTGGTACGCTTTTTGCTAGAGGGAGGGTGCGTCATGCAGACAATCGCACAGGTATTCAATGCCTATCTAGAAAATAACGAAGCAGTAGCACTTACGATGGCGGCTGCACCCGTCATCGTCGTACTCCTGCTTGTGAGCATCAAGCTCTTTCCACCGGGAAAGATCTAAGTCAGCCGCCGCCCACCCCGGGCGGCGGCTTCGCGTTAACCGCATGAATGCGCTATAACCCTATATATGGAACGAACGATCGTCTTCTATCACGGCAGCTGCCCGGACGGATTCGGAGGCGCCTATGCTGCCTGGAAGAAGTTCGGTGAGGCAGCTGAATATATCCCGCTCTATCGGGACGCCGTGCCTGAAGTAGAAGTCGCAGGCGCACACCTCTACTTCATCGACTTTACGTACGAGAAAGAAATTATGGATCGCTTTGTCGAAGCAGCAGGAAGTGTCACGGTCCTCGATCATCATGAGGGAGTGCGGGAGATTGTGGAGACGATGCCCGAGCATCGGTTCACGAACGATCAGTCGGGTGCAACGATCGCCTGGAACTATTTCCATCCTGATACTCCTACCCCCCTACTTCTGCAGTATGTAGAGGACGATGACCTGTTCCTCTACGCGCTTACCGATACCCGCGCTGTCCTCTGCTATCTCACCATCCAGCCCTACACCTTTGAGGAATGGGATCGGATCGTGACCGAACTTGAGAACGAAACGACACGAGAATCGGTTCTCTCACGTGCTCGCATCTACGCGGAATACTTTGAGCATCTTGCAAACCTTGCGGTTGAGAAAGCACACTTGGTCGAGTTTGAGGGTTATACCTGCTACTTCGGGACCGCGCATCCGTTGAAGCCGCTCAAGTCACTTGTTGGTAACCTGCTCGCGCGAAAGCAGGGACCTATCGCACTTGTGGTGAGTGCACACCCGAAGGGATATGGAGTCTCTATCCGTGGAGACGGATCGGTCGATGTTGCAGCGATCGCTGCTAAGTACGGAGGTAACGGACACAAGAGTTCCGCAGGCTTTGCAATTCCTGCAGGCGTACCGGTTCCGTGGACCTTTGTTGAAAAAGATGAAGCTGCTAGCGATTGAGACCTCCTGCGACGAGACAGCGATCGCAATCATGGAGTGCGAAGGTGACACGACCTCCGCACGCTTTCGAGTACTCGGTAACGCACTGCTGTCGCAGATAGAGGTGCACAAAGAATACGGGGGTGTCTTTCCCATGCTCGCAAAGCGGGAACACGCGAAGAACCTCGTACCAATTCTTTCTTCCGCACTTGAAGAAGCAGAGATGCAGACCAAAGAGGTACAGACTCTACCTGAAGAACTTTCCGCTGAGCTCGCCACTCTCCTTGAGCGCGAGCCAGGCCTTGGCGAAACACTTCTCTCATATCTTACGGAGACTGCAGTGCCCAGCATCGATGCGGTCGTAGTCACCCACGGTCCAGGACTTGAGCCTGCGCTTTGGGTTGGGGTGAATTTTGCAAAGGCGCTCGCACTTGCATGGGACAAGCCGCTTATCGGTGCTAATCACATGGAGGGACATCTACTCTCTGCGCTTGCGAAGGCTGAGGATGAGTCACTTGTAATAGCAGATACCGCACTTCCGGTTGTTGGCCTCCTTATCTCAGGAGGACACACGCAGATTGTCGCTATGAAAGAGTGGTTTGTATACGAGATTATGGGAGACACGCGTGATGACGCGGTGGGAGAGGCGTTTGATAAGGTGGCACGCATGCTCGATCTTCCGTATCCCGGTGGTCCGCAAATTTCAAAACTAGCGGAGGAAGCAAGAGTGAACAATGAGGAAAAGCATCCGCTTCCTTTCCCGCGCCCAATGATTAATGACAACACCTGTAACTTCTCCTTCTCGGGACTCAAGACCGCGATCATGTATCAGCTGAAGAAGATGGAGGGACTCGACGACATGCAGAAGAAAGCAATCGCGCGCGAGTTTGAGGATGCGGTTGCTGATGTGCTTTGGACAAAGACAGCAAGAGCACTTGATGAGACAAATGCTCAGACGCTTGTTATAGGTGGAGGCGTGTCCGGAAATCAGCACATCAGACGTGTGTTTGAAGAGCGGGTTGCGCAGCTGCCTTACGTGTCGCTCCACATCCCACCACGCGAACTTACCACTGATAACGCAGTGATGATCGGGATGTCCGGATACTTTAGATATCTGCGTGGGATGCGGGCGGATTTAGAAACGTTGCGAGCGGAGGGGAATTTGTCTCTTGTATAACGAGTGAGGGTCCGCTAGTGCGGACCCTTTCTTCTTTTTGGTTTATACACCTTCGGCTTTTCCCGAAGAGAACTGAGCTTCTTGGCGACGTGTGCTTTGGCCGACCGGCACAGGCGTTCATACAGTGAGTCGATGCGTGGCATGACAATCTCCGTTTTTCCTGAGGCAGAGCGTAACATGGAAAGCCCGCGAATCACTTCGCGGGCTTCATCATTAAGGTGCAACATGCTCTTCCTTCACAAAGAACACTCGATCACCTTTCTTGTACGCGAAGGTTTCCCATTTATGCGGCTTCAGCGTCCACGTGCGCGCAGTCAAATCAGTGGTGTGTACTGATTCGTCAGCGGTATGCATTAATTCGCCAGCATAGTCACTGAAGGCGAATATATTGCGACCTTTGACCCCTCTGCGCAACGGCGTGTCATGTCCCGATGTGCGGTATTTCTTCATGAGCTCGAATATCCGCAATATATGGATATAGTCGAGTGGCCTTATGGTCGCTGGATATTTCGCCTGCTGCAACTGATCGAGTAGCAACGGAAGCGGAATTGGAAACCAGCGCAGAATATCGATAGTCATGAAGGTCACCGGCGGAAGACTCAGATACGCGAGCATGCGCTCGTGCGCAGTTATTTCGAGAAGATCGGGTGATACCAACACTTCGCCAGGCGGGACACTCGTTTCCGTTGAGAAGATAGACATGGCGTCCTGAGCAAGACTTGCGTCATCCAAGGAACCGGAAAATCCTACGTATGCCTGTAGTAGAAGGTAGGGGTTTGCGGGTGGAAGTCGCTCAAGTGGGACATCCTCCCCAACAGTAAAGAACGGGTCGTTTCGGCCTACGCTACGCATGCCACACTCCAGTCTCGCGGGTTAATGTTCTGAATGGATTATAACACGACTTTATGAAGTTCGCCAGTAGCCCCAAGCGAGAAATTACGCCACATCTCTGTTATAGTCCTCATATCATGGACGAGAAGTTTCTGAAGCCCTACGACCCGAAAGCAACCGAACCCGGCATCTATGCAATGTGGGAAGAGAGCGGGTACTTCAATCCCGATAACCTGCCACTAGAATTGCTCGGGCAGATGGACGGAAAACCGTACACCATCGTCATGCCACCTCCGAATGCAAATGGAGATCTGCACGCAGGCCATGCGCTCTTCGTTGCTCTCCAGGACATCTTTATTCGCATGAAGCGCATGCAGGGATATCGCGCGCTCTGGATTCCGGGCGCCGACCACGCAGGCTTTGAGACGCAGGTGGTGTACGAGAAAAAGCTTGAGAAGGAGGGGCGCTCCCGCTTCCAGATGGACCCGAAGGAACTCTATGAGGAGATCCTCGCCTTCACGCTTGCGAACAAGGCGACTATGGAAAACCAGGTACGCTCACTTGGTGCCTCCTGTGACTGGTCACGTCAGAAATTCACGCTTGATCCCGATCTCGTAAAAAAGGTGCAGCAGACCTTCGTGAAGATGTTTAACGATAAGCTCGTGTACCGCGGTGCGCGCACCGTGAATTGGTGCCCGAAGCATCAGACTTCCCTTTCGGATATTGAGACTGACTCGGTTGAAGAGTCTACGCCCTTCTATACCTTCAAGTATGGACCGTTTGAGATCGGCACGGTGCGTCCAGAGACTAAGTTCGGCGACAAGTACGTAGTCATGCACCCTGACGATGCGAGATACAACGAGTACAAGCATGGCGATACGTTTGAGCTTGAATGGATCAATGGTCCTATCACTGCAACCGTGATTAAAGACAATGCGATCGATATGGAGTTCGGTACGGGCGTAATGACCATCACTCCCTGGCACTCGCAGGTAGACTTCGAGATTGCAAAGCGCCATGGTCTTGATATGGAGCAGATCATCGACTGGCGCGGCAAACTTCTACCGATCGCGGGTGAATTCGAAGGAGTGAAGATCGCCGAGGCGCGTCCGAAGATTGTCGAGAAGCTGAAAGAAAAGGGCCTTCTGGTCTCCGTCGATGACGCATATAAGAACGTGGTGAAGAAATGCTACAAATGCGCAACTATGATCGAGCCGCAAGTGAAGGATCAGTGGTTCGTGAAAATGGAGCAGCTCCGTGATATGGCGGTTACAGCAGTCAATAAGGGTGACGTGCGTTTCGTTCCCGAGCATGAGGAGAAGGTGTTCCGACACTGGATGGAGAACGCGATCGATTGGAATATTAGCCGCCAGATCATCTGGGGTATCCCGATTCCTGCTTGGTTCAAGGATGGCGAGGCAGTCGCTTCGCTTGAGTCACCGGGCGAGGGATGGACCCAGGATGCTGATACCTTTGATACCTGGTTCTCGTCAGGTCAGTGGCCGCTTTTGACGACGGGGTATCCAGATGGAGACGATTTCGAAACGTACTACCCTACCGCCGTTATGGAGACTGGTCGCGACATTCTCTTCTTCTGGGTCGCGCGCATGATCATCTTCGGACTCTACCTCACTGATCGTGTACCATTCCCGACCATCTACCTCCACGGCATGGTGAACGACGCTAACGGGAAGAAGATGAGCAAGTCGAAGGGAAATGTGATCAATCCGCTCACCCTTACCGAAAAATACGGTACCGATGCACTTCGTATGGCGCTTGTAGTTGGCAACACACCAGGTACCGACCTATCGCTGCGCGAGGATAAAGTGAAGGGCTACAAGCATTTCGCAAACAAGCTCTGGAACATTGCACGCTTTGTACTCGAGACTAGCGAGGGCGCGGATCTTAATGCAACCAAAACGGAAGCGGATGAGATCCTTATTGCCGAGCTCAGTGCGCTCGCAAAGGACGTGACGAACGACATCGAGAACTATCGCGTCTATCTCGCCGCCGAGAAGCTCTACCACTACACCTGGCATCGCCTTGCGGATGAGCTTATTGAAGAATCGAAGCCGATACTCGCCGGAATGGATGACGCTGCCGCCTCAAGGAAAGCAACGCTTCGTCAGCTCCTTACGACTCTACTCCCGCTTCTCCACCCCTTTATGCCGTTTGTTACCGAGGAGATATGGCAGAATATGCCTGAGACCACCGGTTTTCTCATGACGACTCCGTGGCCCGCTCCTCATGCCAACACTTGAAATAGTCCTGTATGCATTTGTCGGCGGTATTCTGCCGGCATTTGTGTGGTTGTACTTCCTCCTTAAGGAGGACGCACGCTGTCCTGAGCCACGCTCGCTGATTCTCTTTGCGATGTTCGCGGGAATGCTCTGCGTGCCGATCGTTATTCCACTTGAACACTACGTAAAGGCAATTATGCCGACACTGACCGCGATCCCGACTCTCTTTGATCGCTTTGCACTTAACCTTGCAATTGAGATGCCGGTTATTCTCGCTTGGGCTGCAATTGAGGAGACGGTAAAGTTCGTACTTGCCGCGCTACTTATCCTCTGGAGGAAACAGGTGGACGAGCCGATCGACCTCATCATTTACATGATCTGTGTCGCGCTTGGATTTGCGGCACTTGAGAACGCACTCTTCTTGATTGCACCACTCATGAATGGAGACGTAGTACAGACCGTACTCGCCAATAATCTACGCTTCATCGGCGCAACACTACTGCATGTGATTGCATCGGCAACCGTTGGGTTTGCAATGGCACTTGCGTACACAAAGATGCGACACGTGCGTCCCTTTGCTGTTGCGCTTGGACTTATCCTTGCAATCGCATTGCATGCCCTTTTCAACTTCCTTATAATCAGAGAGACAGCTTCGCACACCGTGCTCGCCTTTCTCCTCGTGTGGGTGGGTGCCGTGGTCGGGTTTGGGCTGTTCGAGATCCTCCGGTACGCACGCTACAATCGTTTACCAACCAACACCTGCTAACGTATGAAAAAACGCTCCATCTTCGACCGACTTGCGGGCACTGTTCCGCTCGACGACTACGAATACGACGATGACGTTCCTGTTCGCCAGCCCGTCCGTGCCGCGCAGCCGGTCCGCCAGCAGGCACCGGTGCCACAGCAGCCCGTCCAGCACCACCTCGTCGAAGAAGAGACCGAGGGTCAGCTTCCGGTGGATGTGTACCAGACGCCCAATGAGATCGTGATTCGCACCTTCGTTGCCGGTGTGCGCGCAGACGATCTCAACGTTTCGATAAGCCGCGACATGGTGGTGATCGAAGGATCTCGTGACGAGCGTGACCAGCTCCCCGATTCCGACTACTTCACCCGTGAACTCTTCTGGGGCTCGTTCTCGCGCACCATTCTCCTTCCCCAGGAAATCGATGTCGATATGGCATCAGCAGGAGCCAAGGATGGTCTCCTCTCCATCATCCTTCCAAAGCTTGATAAGACCCGGCAGACCAAGCTGAAAGTTAAGTCAGCATAAGAAACAACCGCCTTCGGGCGGTTTTTCTTTTATCGTACTTCCTCCTCGAGTGCAGGTGTTGATCGCACGCGCTCAACATTGAAGGAGATGCGGCCGATCGTTTGCCCAGCAAGCGTCTCAACCGATACCCGCCACTTCCCCGGTTCTGGATTTTCCTTGATTGAGTACCCACGGAATCCCTCTTTCCGACCTCCTGAGATAGGGAAGGCAATATGCCCTTCCTCTACCCATTTTCGAGCCTCTTCGTCATACCGCTCCCAGTGGTGTACGACCGAGGTAGAGAAGCGTATAGGGGCAAATACGGCCCCGTAGGCATAGAGGGTACCCCCAGGTGCCACATGCACCGTCGCAGGCCAGACCTGCCACCACTGCCGTACCTCTTCTGTCTGGAGGACATAGTCCCCTCCTCGCTTTGTAAGGCCGTGGTAGATGCCTCCCTCCTTAAGCGCAAGCGGCAAGGGCGGAACAAGTCCCGTAGCGTAGGTCGCCACCATCGTGAATACAATCACCGCACAGGAGGCAACTATCGGTCGAATACTCTCTGAAAGTCGTGCTTTTCCGGTACGGTTCAAAAGGTAGAGGAAGCCCCAGAAGAGGATGATGGTCGCAAACGTACTACCAGCGAAGACCCACGGACCAATCGCGCCAATGTATATAGGGAGTGCAAATATTGCGTAGGCGTAGAGCGCAAAGAAGAATAAGACAGTCTGGAAGATAAGATGTTCTCGATACTTGCGGAAGTATTCATTCCCTACAAAGACAAGGGCGAGAAGTACAAGGAAGGGCCAAGAAACCGCGAGAACTGCGCTCTTGGTGTAGAAGATCAGACAGCCGGAGAGAATACCGCCGATCGCGTACTGACCACCAAGTGTGAAAAGCACTGCAAGCCACCGCATCCATTTGGTCTGCTGTTCGTGCCTTCTCGCAAACAGAATGTGACTACCAAAGGTGCAGACTGCAGCGAGCGTCAGGTATGCAATGAAAAAGTAATTAACGTAGGCAACATCAAGCAGCGTGAATGTGAGGAGGTCGGTCACAAAGCCGCCAATGAAGACGATCCCGCCGAGATGGCGTTCGTTTCTCTGCAACCAATTGAGAAGCCGTCCGAACATGCTTCTATAATACTCCCTCGTAGTGCTTGGAGGCGGGCTCGAACCGCCGACCCCGCCCTCTTCAGGGGCGTGCTCTACCAACTGAGCTATCCAAGCAATGGGCACATCCTATCATGCTAAAGATTCCTTTTCATCCCCTCGATCCAATCATGGACTACGGCCACGGTCATACTGCTGAGCTGGACATTTTATTCCCTTCCTGGGTATACTTAGGGTACAAACGGCTTCGGCCTGCTCCCCGCTGTAAAAGGCGGGGAGAAAACATTTAAGGGATGAGGTTCGGGAAGCATGCTTGCACCAACGACTTCACCAGAGCATTGAATGTGTCCTGCTCTAGGGTGGCGATCTTACTGGTGAAGCGTTTGCGGTCTACGAAGCGGATTTGGGAAAGCACTGCGACAGCATCGCGTCCCGAAACCGTACCGACCGAGAAATAGTATTTGCCTTTCTTCGGCTTTGCGGTCAGCGGTACTATCAAACATGCATCGAGATTGAATTTGGATAGGATAACGACGGGACGCGTAAAGAGCTCGGTTCCACCATCCTGCTCAAACCCGATGTTTGCTCCAAGCGCACACCACCAGACTTCGCGCTCGTGGAAGAGCGCGGTTCCGCTAGCTTCATTGAGTTCCTTCTTCCGCGCATGCCACTTCCGATAATCTCTTTCCACATCCCAAAATTTATACGTCCGCCGTTAGCGCCGGTGGCATTTCACACAAAGAGATGGTCTTAACGTCGTTTGAGTGAGTATCCATACCCACAAGGGTACTCTCGGGAGTTCAAATAGTTATAAAGAATAGTTAATGATTTCCTGAATTTATTGACCCCCGTACAGCTCCTTGTACTGATCAATGAGTTTCTGTGCATCAGCGGGAGACGGGACCCCGAAAAGCGTGGTCGAGGTCGCGCCTCCCGTGCTCTCAAGTAGGGGCCCGAGGTATGAGGAGATGAGGAAGAGCGGCACACCGAAGATAACAAGGTACACCACGACCTTAACGGCAAAGCCAACCATCGCATCGCGACGGATCTTCTTCAGGAGTTCGTTATTCTCCCTGGTGACCTCGAGATTCTCCTCAAGGAGCCGCTTTAGTTCTTCGTCCATGATCAGATTGTATCACTGGTGCCCTCGGCAGGAATCGAACCTACATTATCTCGTTAGGAGTGAGATGTTCTATCCATTGAACTACGAGGGCGGTATTCGTGAGACTAACACAAAAGCCGCCCCTTTTTGAGGGGCGGCTTTTGCTTAGGCTGCTGGAGCCTCTTCCCCGAGTCCGAGAGCCGTCTCAAGCCGCTTCTTGTCGAAGCCGACGACCATCTCCTCGCCGACGAAGATTACCGGTACGCCCATCTGGCCGCTGCGGTCAATCATTTCCTGACGCTTTTCCATGTCTGCCGCCACATTGTGTTCAGTATATGAGACATTGTTCTCCTTGAAGAACTCCTTGCTCATCTGGCAGAAATGACAGGTTGGGGTGGTGTAGATAGTTACTGACTTATCCATAGTTGTTTCTTAGGTGTGGGAAAATTGTATCACAATCTGTTATCCGAGGCTCTGGAAGTACCGATCGATCTCCTTCCGTCTCCGTAAACGCACGAGCTTGTCTGCATGAGCCGTAGCGAGATCCTGAACTTTCTTCTGAGAGGTGAACTGCCGCTTCGCTATTTCCCCGAAATACAGAATATCGCTTAGGAGCGTGACTTCGGGATGCCGATCAGCTCTCGTACGTAACCGAGTGAAATGATTGCCGATGCGCTCAAGGAAGGAGATATCAATCAGCACCACCTGGTCCGCCATCTTCGCTATCTCCGGCTGAATCCGCGCATAGGTACCGTCACAGACCCAATTGTCCTCTAGAAGAAGTGGGGTGATTTTATTTCTGATCTCGTGAGCAACATGCGCTCGTTCTTCATCAGTCTGCTTAAGCTTCCCTCCCGACTCAAACCAGAACCGATCAAGCTCAACGTGCGGTATGGAAAACTTCTGACTGATCCTACGAGCGAGTGTGGACTTACCACCACCTGTTGGACCGATAATGGTTATTTTCATGAGGGTGCGGGATAGGAGAATCGAACTCCTGCTTGTTGCTTGGGAAGCAACTGTTCTACCACTAAACTAATCCCGCTTGTTACCAGATCCCAAAGAATCCAAGGAACTTCTTGTGCCATGGGAGCTTCACTTCCTCAGGCTTTTCTTCGGGCGGTACGACGATGATAACCTCCTCCCCGGGACGTGCAACGCCATAGGTCTGGCGCAGTGTTGCCTCCTGACCACGATCAGTATTAAGTTCGGCCATGTTCGCCTCAAGGGCGGTTTTCCTCGCTTCAAGGGTAGCAAGCTCATGCTTGGTTTCTGCAACTGCCTTGCGTGCGACTTCTTCCTTTCGGATAATGCCGAAGACAAGCCAGGAGAGCCAGAGGATGGCAAGGACAAGCGAAGCCGCAATTGCGTACTGACTTATCTCCTTTTTACGGGATTTGGCGCGCGGCATCCCTAGCAGTATACCAATCGTCTACCGCTCAGAATCCTGCACCATTTTCATGAACACATCCTGCGGGATATCCATCTTCGCGTGTGCCCCACGACGCTTCTTTCCCTTCTTCTGCTTCTCGAGGAGTTTCATCTTACGAGTGATGTCACCACCGTAGAGGTACCCGGTCACATCCTTACGGAGCGCCGAAATACTTCGTGAGGCCACTATGCGTCCAAGGGCATGCGCCTGGATCTTGAGCACGAACATCTGACGCGGCAGGATCTCATGCAGCTTCTCGACCATCCGCTCACCTTCCTCAACCACCCGCCTTCTGGCAACCACGCGCGCAAAGGCTGGCACCGGCTCCTCTGCCACGTATATCTCAAGTTTGACCACATCAGCCGGTCGCTCATCAAGGAATTCATATGAAAGGGAACCGTACCCAGACGATGCGTTTTTCACCTTATCAAAGAAGCCACGCATGAGTTCTCGAAGCGGCATCTCAACCACAAGCTCAATACGTCCATCCACATGCGTCTCAGTGTTCAGCACATTTCCCTCATGGTCATGGAAGAGCTGAATCATGTTCGAGAGGTAGTCCGACGGAGTGATCAGGGTCACTTTCACCCAGGGCTCCTCAATCGATTCGGTGTCCCCAAAGGTAGGGAACTTGGCAGGAGTGTACACGACTTCTCTTTTTCCCCGTTTGTCGGTAACCGCATAAGCGATTGTGGGAATGGTGACAATGAGTTCGAGATTGAACTCGCGCTTCAAGCGCTCCACGATGATCTCAAGATGGAGCATGCCAAGGAAACCACAACGGAACCCGCGACCAAGCACTCCCGACGATTCCTCTTCAAAGGTGAGTGAGGAGTCTGAGAGGCGCAGCCGCTCAAGGGATTGTCTGAGTTCAGTGAGATCGTCCTGACTTTCAGGATAGATGGAAGCCCAGACCACAGGACGCGGACGCGCAAATCCTTCAAGTCCCTCCACGCTCCCGGTGTTTGAGACCACCGTGTCACCCACCGACACAATGCCTGCCTCCTTCACGCCGGTTACCAGGTACCCGATCTCGCCTGCCGACAAGCTCTCGGTCATAAGTTCGTCCGGCATGAAAATACCGGTCTCAAGGGCAGTAAAGCGCTCACCTGCCGCAGCAAAGCGAAGCACATCCCCTTTTTTAAACTCTCCATCGAAAATACGCACGAAGACGGTGATACCGCGGTGAGTGGAATAGGAGAAGTCGAAGATGAGTGCACGTGGTCCGCCTGCACTTACCCTTGGAGCTGGCACCCTGGTTACAATCGCCTCAAGCAGATCCTCCACACCCTCACCCGTTCTTCCGGAGACAGAAAGAATGGTGTCGGTGTCCACCCCAAGCAGCTCCGCGAGCTCAAGCGAGACGTCATCGATGCGAGCGGCAGGAGAGTCGATCTTGGAGAGCACTGGGATAATGACACAGCCGGCATCCTTCGCCATCGCAAGCGTGGTCAGCGTCTGCGCCTGCACCCCCTGCGTAGAGTCGACAAGGAGGATAATGCCCTCCACTGCTGAGAGTGCTCGGGATACTTCGTATGCAAAGTCGATGTGTCCTGGCGTATCGATGAGGTTCAGAACGTAATCCACTCCATCTTTCGCCTTATATTTCATTCGCGCCGGCTGCATCTTGATCGTGATCCCCCGCTCTCGCTCAAGATCCATCTTGTCGAGCACCTGGTCACGCATCTTTCTCGCTTCAATGGTACCGGTACGCTCAAGAAGCCGATCCGCTAGGGTCGACTTCCCATGATCAATATGGGCGATGATACCGAAGTTACGTATATTCATGCATTAAAATCGCACGTGCAGAACCGCTGCTAGTCGGTCGTGCTCTCGATGACTGCGTGCGGTTTCAGAGACCTACCGCTCATCTTCTTAAGCGAATCAACCAATTCCCTGAATTCCTGGTTTGCAAGGAGGGCGAGTACGGCGCCTGCTACTGCAAGGCCCACCATACCAGCCAGGAGTCCTTCCGCAAAGACGACGAAGAGCGTGGTGAGTGGTGCAAGCGTGCCGAAGTACGAGAGTACGCCATAGGCGGCCGCGGCACCGAGAATACCGGCTGCGAGTCCCTCACCGAGCGCGCGAGTGAGCGAGGTTGCAACACCGGGAGCGACATTCCGAAGTGTGTAGAGCGCGATAGCCGCCATCGCCATTTGCCCCACTGTCGCCCCAATCGCAACCGCAAGTATGCCGGTGCCCGGTACGTCCTCAACACGAAGCAGTACCTCAATAAAAGTACGCACCGTCGGAAAGGTCTGGAGTGCCGACAAAGTTATGAGGGCACCGGCGATAGAAACCGCAGCACCCATGAGCTGGATGATGAGCGGATTCCAGGAACGCTCAGCGGCATAGAAGGCGCGCGAGCAAAGCAGGATGAGGCCCTGGGCGATGAGTCCGAGCACGAGGACTGCGAGAATTGCCGCGGTGAGCCTTGTTGCGTCCCAATCGAATGCTCCCGTCCCAAGCACAATGCGAACAATATGTGCGCGAAGCACAAGCGCCAAGACCGACACAATCGCTGACCAGAAGATGATGTGGCGCGCAGCAGCGAGCAAAGTCGCTTTGAATTCCGCATACCGCTTTGCATTCATGTGCTCGGCAAGCACCGGAAATGCAGCGGTCGCATAGGAGACGCCAATCAGAGAAAGTGGCACCGCCTCAAGGTTACCAGCGAGCGTAAACACGGCAATACTCCCTTCACCGGTCGTTGCAGCGATCGCCGTAAGGAGAAGCAGCGAGACAGCTCCCGTTGCAAGTGCGAGCGAACGCGGAATGGAATCTTTTGCCACCGACCACACGACCGAAGGAGAGAACACGACCGGCCGCGGCAGAAGCCCTGCCTTAAACACGATCGGAATGTGAATACCCAGATGCAGGAGTGCACCGATCACCACACCCCAACCGATACCGATCAGACCCATCTGCGGATACAGCACGAGTGTACCGAAGATAATGCCAAGGTTATACAGCACGGGCGAAAGCGCATAGAGCGCGAAACGCCGATTCACCTGCGTCACACTTGTGATGATTCCCGAGAGCCCAAGCAGGATCGGCTGGATGAGCAAGATCCGTGCCAACATCACAAACTCATCCGCATGCGCAGAATTCTCAAAGCCTGGGAAAAGTGCGAACAGCAAGGTTGGTGCGATGAGTGCAAGTACGGCACACACGATTCCGCCACCAATAAACAAGAACGATGCCGTGTGCGAGAGAAGTCGTCGTATCTCCTCGTCGCCCTTCCCAGCAATGCGCGGGATAAGGACGTACGCAGACACCAGTGACGCAACGAGTGCAAATACCAGATCCGGCACCTTAAACGCTGCGTAGTAGAGATCGAGCATCTCGCCCGCACCAAACTGATGCGCGAAGAGACGGTCTCGCATAAGCGCGAGGATCTGTGACGCGAACGTAAGACCGGCAAGCAGATACGCAGCCTGATGAAGGCCGCGTATCGGTGCTGTTATTGTCCGGAGGATGTTGCGAACCATGACGTAGCTCTAAGAACGAGATTTAAGAGCGTCAGGTTACGGAGTTACGTTCGTTGGGATGCCGAGTGCACCAAGCCTTGAAGGCGGGAATGGATTGCGGCCAGCGCGAAGCGCGGTCAAGTCCGCAGCAACTGCTGTTGCGTTCTCCGGTGAGAGCGCAGCGACTGCCTCAAGCTCAGTAGCGGCTCGGGGGTAGTCATTAACAAGGGCGTACATGACACCAAGGAAGAAGCGAGCGTTTGCGTACTGCGGATTGAGTTCAACGGCGCGCGCAAGAGCAACGATTGCCCCACTGTTATCACCGTTTGCAGAGCGGAGAATACCGACCTGGAACAGAATCACGGGATCATTCGGTGCGAAGTATGCAGCGGCTTCAGCAGCCTGAAGTGCCTCACTTGCACGTCCCTGCTGTACCGCGAGCTGTGAGAGCAGGAAGATGGCCTGGGTGTAGTCGCGCTTCAGGTTGATCGCTGCGATGAGGCGCTCCTCTGCTGCGGCGGCGTTGCCCTGCGCAATCTCAAGCTGTGCGATGACATACGGAAGCACGGGTGAGGTTGGGTTGAGTGAGACCGCGCGCTCGTAGGCAGTCTTCGCGTTGTCGTAGGCTCCTTCGATACGAAGTGGCACGACAGTCTGGTAGACGTTACCGAGCATTGCCCAGTTCTGATAGTTATTACCACCAACCTTGGTTGCCGTAAGTGCTGACTGGATGGATTCCGAGAGTGCGGTCTGGAAGGCCTCCTGTGCCTGTGCAGGTGGAAGCGAGCTATCAGCTGCGATCTGGTTCATCTGCGCAATACCGACGGCACTCTTAAGCTGGTACGCACGGTCGCTCTCAGCGAAGAGGATCGAACGATCAATTGCAGCTTCAGCCTTCACAAGGTCACCTTCGGACAGCGACTTAGCGGCATCCGAGTAGGCGACCGAAGCGAGGTATCGTTCAACGACGACGTAGCCTGCAAGGATAGACGCAAGAAGGAGGAGCGTGAGGGCAAACACAATAATGAAGCCCACGCGTGGATTCTTTGCGAACACAATGCCCCACTCATTTGCACGAGTTGCATGACGGAGCGACGAGATGAAGATACCGATGAAGAGGAATCCAAGCGCAAACACGACGGGGCCCGGTACCGTGAACACGGCAAGTGCGAGCACATAGAGACTTGCGATAAAGGACGCGACTGCGACAAAGCGCATGAAGGCATCCTGCGGCAAACGGAAGAGAAGGGTTCGCAGACCTACATAGAGGAAGAGTGCGAGGAAAGCAAGCCAGGCAAGTGCGCCCGCCAGACCCGTCGTCACAAAGGACGTTGGGATTGAACCGATGCCTGAGATGAAATCAATGTTCCAGAAGACGGTGTCGTTGACTGAGCGATCACGGAACTTAAGCCACTGCTCACCGAAGGTTCCCGGACCTGAGCCAAAGAGTGGTGAGGAAGCGTAGGTGTGGCTTCCGATATCGAACGTTGACTGCCAGGACGGACGGACATCAATCAGGTTTGTGCCAAAGGATGACACAAGCGCATTACCGATCGTGCCACCACCGATGAGGAAGAAGAGCGCGATCGCAAGTGTGACAAGAGGAGCAACGAGTGAGCGTGACTCCGTGCCACGAACTTCCCCTTCAGTGTCCGCAAGCAGAAGCGCGACACCATCAAGATCTTCATCTGCCCCCGTACCGCGATGACGCATAATCGCCTCGATAAAGAGTGCGAGAGACACGAGCGCTACGAGTGACCAGATAAGAGCTGAGTTCACGAGCGCAATGAGAAGGAGCGAGATTGCCCCTGCGATCATGAGGATGGTGCGACCGCGAGACGGAAGTGCAAGAAGACGAAGTGCAAGAAGGGAGAGGATCGTACCGAGGCCGGCTACCATTCCAAGGTCAGGGAAAGTACCGATGAGGTTCGTTGTCGGCGAAACAAGCGTAGGAGCAACCTTGGCCACAACCAAGAAGACCACCTGTGCGACCAGGATGATTCCAAACGCAATCAGGAGGGTCTTAAACAGAACGCGATACTCCTTCGCGCGACGGAATGAGAGCGCGGTGAGGCTTGCAAGCAAAGCAAGCAGAAGCACGAACCCGAAGGTGTCAGGTTCTAGCTCGCGTCCAAAAAAGGCCGACGAGATCGGGGTGCCCGAGAAGAGCATCGAGAGTGCGTAGGCAAGTGGAACAAACCAAAGCGCACCCAAGAGAAGTGGGGGCGGAATAACCACGTTACCGCGCGTCAAACGTGCAAGAATGAAGAGCGCGAGCGCGATCAGTACACCAATCGCAAGGAGCGTTACCTTGGTATACAGGAACGGAATAATGAGAACCGGCGCAAACGGGAAGAACATGGCTACTGCCGCAACAGCGACAGAGAGCACAAGGGCGAGCGTTGCTGCCTTGTCGAACGAGAATCGGCGCGGTGCGGCCGACGAAACGGGTGCGTCTTGCATAATGACCTATTACGATACCCCTCTACTAATACCGTTAGATTATAGCCCTTGTCGTTTGCCTTGACTCCTTTGACATGGGGACTTCCCTTCATAAAGGGGACACCTTGTCAGTGAGAATGGATATCGTATAATGCGTTCGGACCCTGGCCTGACGACCGCTGTCCCCTTGGGGGATAGAGGAAAGTCCGAACACAGGCGCCCGTAAGGGTGCAGCACGGTAGCGGGTAACGCCCGTCCGCCGTAAGGCGCGAGGTGCGAACAGAGACGTCTGCGGCGAAAGCCAAAGAAACCCTTTCGAGGGTTAGGTCCGCCGAAATGCGGAATTGAAACGGCTAAATCCTTACCACTGTGCAAGGCCGTGCCTCAGCAATGAGGAGCGCCGCTTGAGGGTGTTGGTAACAACACTCCCAGATAGATGGTCGTCATCCTCGCAAGAGGATACAGAATTCGGCTTATGACCAGGATCCGAAAAGCATGGAACGACTCGTCGCAAGACGGGTCGTTCCGCTTTGACATACACGCTGCAATTATGCATGATGCGCCAGGTCTGTAGTTAGAAAAGGAATACTCAGATGTTCACTCGCAGAGGCGCCTTGTCAGGCGTAGCTCTAGCCGCACTTGCGGCTCATACACCAACCAGCGCGGCCGACCGGGACGACAAGCAAATGGTCCCCTGCTGTCACGCAACGGTATTCTCGGCCAATATAAGGAGTCGGCACGGACTTCTCTTCGATCTTCCGCAGGGACTGTTCCTTGTTGATCATGCGGCGCTCTATTACGGACGCTTCGTGTCAGCGAAGGACGGCTCTGCGAGCTTCATCACGGACGGCGACATTCATCGTGGCATTGAACTCGAAGTTCCTCGTTCTTTCCTCGATGCAGCGCTTGCGCTCCACGCAGCGAACGAGGTACTCCTGCAGCACCAGGATCCAATCTGGCAGTACATCCTGAAGGCGAACGGCTACGGCCCTCTGCCGCAAGGATAAGATCACCGGGGCGCCCGACTTAGGGGGGCGACGATTCTTTTATGGTAGACAGATTAAGCACCGTACCCACACTCCATCCTCGATCCTTTGCATACCCCGCTCTCGTCTCGAGTACATAGCGAGCAGGATTAGCAGGGGTGAAGATTGTTGGATAGGTAGCGGGGGTAACCGCGTGCTCAATGTGCACGATAGTCCCCTCTGCCGATATCCAGATCATATCGATTGAGATCTGCATGTCCTTCATCCAAAAGCCGTGCCGGCTATCGGTAGGAAATACAAACAGGAGACCGTAATCGTCTTCAATAGAGGCACGTCCCGAAAGTCCCTGCGTACGCCTTTCGGGCGTGTCTGCAAGTTCGATATTCGCGGGGAGCGCCTCTAGTCTTTGCGCTTGAGTAAGAGGTTCTTCTACAACAAGCGGACGGGGAGTTGAGTACACGTAATAGAATATGCCCGCAAGAATAAGTACTAGAAAGATACCGCCACCAATGAGTAGTCGCTTCCTCATACTTCTGTTCGTTCCTCACCTATCGTTGGCGAGGGAAAGAGATATCGATCAGCTACAACAAACAAGAGAAGGAGCACCATCATCATACCCATCGCAGCCATTGCCTTTGGCGTGTGATGTCGTTTGAACTCAAGGCGAGTGACCACCAGAAGCGCAAGAAGGAGTAGGACGGCAGCAATGACGTACAACAGTCGCAGAAACGATTTTGGTGATGCTGCAAGTTCTTCTGCAGGCGCCGCGTATTCAATCATGGTGGTCTGCTCTTCAAGGATTGGGGGCTCTGCGTCTGGACGCTCCACATATGCCGCTTTTGCTTCTGCACTTGAACCGAGCACGGCAATCGATTCGGATTCAGGTTCTTGTATAACAATCGGCTCTGCAGCCACTCCCGCACGCGGCGTACCAAACATCTGCACCACGAAGGTCGCCTCGCGTCCTCTATACTCACCCACTGCTGTTGCAATACCGATCTCAGTGAAATTGCCGTTCAGGATATTTGCTCGATGGGTCGGCGACTCCATCCATGCCTGCGCAACATCTTCTGAGTCTCTGAAATCAACCGCGAGATTCTCCCCAGCATACGAGAATCCGTAGCCTGCCTGCTGGAACCAGTGCCAGGGAGCCACACCCTCGGGAGAGGTGTGTGCGAAATATCCTTTGGCCGCCATATCATCTGCCTTGGCTTGCGCAGCCGCAACCAGAAGTGGATTGATGGTAAGCGTGGAGAGCTCTTCATCTTCTCTATCCTCATTGGTCAGATCGACGAGCGTTGCTGAGACAACCGCCGCAAGGTCCCCAGACGTGAGATAGGTACGAGAATAGAGGGCGGTGAGCGCAAGCGCAGCCACCGCAATGATCGTCACACCAATGACACCAGCGACACTGAATATCCGCTTCATGCAGGACTATGGTAGCACTCCCTGAAATACGGAAGAATGCCTCGATCTAGAGCGGATACACGCGGAAACGATCGAACTTCATATCCATGAAGTCGGTGCGGATACCCGCATGACCATCTGCGATCACGGGAGTACCGCCATATTTCGCTCCGTCATCGATTCCCGAGACCAGGAGTGTCCATGACGTGTCACCTGCTCGCTTCATATATAGATCGATACGGACCGAACCGTTCGCCTTCGTGACCGTGTCACTCTTGAGCGATAGCCACTCGCTGTGCGGGATAAGGTTGGACTGCTCACCCGCTTCATAGGTTCCAGGAAAAACCTTCTTTTGTGCCATGGTGTAGTAAGTGCCGCGGTATTTCTTCTTGATTACTGCGTTTCCGTCTACGCGCACGCCGGCATAGTAGAGCGTCTGACCATCGTCTGCATACCGATTCATAAGCAGGAGCCCATTCGAGGCATTCCGGTTACTGCTGTCGCTCCAGTTGTCACGAACGATATAGAAGTCAGAGACAACGCTCGCGCTTCGCCAGGTACCCTTCGTGACGAGACGGAAGAGATTCTGCGGATGATAGCCGTTATCGGTATCCGTCGGGTTGGCGGCAAGATACGCAAGACGCCAAACGTTCGTTGCCGAGAGTGCACCTTGGTTGGTCTGTGATACACCTCCGGTAAGCGTCAGGAATCCGCCTGAATTGACCCACCAGTACGGACTCGTACTTTCGGTGAGTGCACCGACCTCGTTCAGCGTACCGTTTACGCTAAAGTCATACGCGAACGTACCGGCAGCAAGTGCAGGGATAGGAATGGATAGAAAGAAAAATCCCGCGAGTGCCAGACGCGAGGAGAGCGCTATAGGGTTGAACATGAGGATGAAGGAATGATTAACTCGGACACACACAAAGCGTACCGAACTTCATCCTCCTACACAATTTTTATGAATGCTTCACTACTCTATTTCTTCTATGCGCACCTCTCCGAACCGGACATCCATGAAGTCGGTGCGGATGCCAACGGCCCCAGCGTCCTCAATACGCGGCGTCCCGTACGCACGTCCGTCGTCAACTGTTGAAAGCAGCTCGACCCACGTGTCACTATCACCATCCCGCATCAAAAGCGTTATGTGCACACCATCCTCTCGCGTAACGGTTTCCATGCGAAGCGCAAACCATACCTCCTGCGGAAGAAGATTCACCCCCGGACGATACTCTCCAGGGAATATCGGTTTCTCGGCCATGGTGTAGTAGGTACCCTGATACTTCTTCTTGATCACCGCATGTCCATCAACGCGTACGCCGGCATAGTAGAGGGTGTCTGCGTCCTTATACCGGCTCATGAACAACACGCCATTCGATTCGTTCCGGTTAGGGCTCTCACTTCGATTATCTGCTGCGATGAAGAACTCAACTTCAGTCCGAGGATGCTGCCACTGACTTCGAGTGATGAGCCGAAACAGATTCTGCGGCTGTGCTCCCTGCTCAGTGTCGGTCGGACTACTCACTCCATACCGCACGCGCCAACGATCGAGTGGATCGAGCTTCCCCTCGATGGTCCTACCGACACCATCTTTAAGGATAAGCAGGCCACCTGAGTTGAGCCACCAGTAGGGACTGGTCGATTCTTGCGGACTTCCGGCCTCCTGCAGCACTCCATCCACGGCGAACGTATAGGTAAATGGCTCATGCTTAGAAAGCGGGAGCGCTGCAGTAAGCATGCGACCGCCTGGAGAAGGGAAGTAGATGAGGAGTATCACCGCAATTACTCCAAGGAAGACGACTGTAGCAATCAGAATGAGCGTGCTCCGCGTCATGGCACTACCCGCAGACTCGTCATGCTTGCGGTTGCGGAAGCGATCGGCTCGTCCCATATGCGAAGTCCGATGCCGCCCCGATCAAGACTCCCCGAGATCCTTCCTTCTGTAACGACCTCCCCATTCTCAAGACATGCTACCGACGCACCTGATACGCGAATGCCAAGTGTCGCCTCATTCACACCGCTTGCGGTTCCCTGACCGACCGTTGTTGCGCTTCCATCAATACGCTGCTCAAGCCGTACGCTCCTGCCATTGAATGTGCAGAGGACCATCGTCTCCTCTGCGGCATAGCGTGCGACGAGCGAGACTGCAGTTCCCTCTGCGCGCTGCACATTAGTGGTGAAGGTGTAGTCGGTCCAATCACGTGTCCCGTCGAGGAAGGTGAAGGCACCGGTCGAGGTGTTTCCTGCGCGAAGCGTGAGCATAGTGTCATTCATCTCGATGGTTCCCCAGTTAGATTTCCATGCAGAGCGCACGTCAAATGTCTCCTCGTACGGGAGCGGTTTTGCAGCAGCGCCCGCAAGGAATGAGACAAGCTCCTTCCCACTCCAATCGGTCTCCACCTCAATGCGACGCACTGCGTACCGATCGTCATTGGGGAAGTTGAGCGTGTACTCGCTATCGAGCTGCCACACCTGCTTGAAGGCTGCGTCATAGCTGCGCTCCACGGCTGCGCGAATGACTGCTTCAGCGCCTGGCTCATTCTCTGTCTGCTGACCGTAGTCACCGAAGGGATAGGAAAAGGTGAATCCGGTACCCGGAATCAGTCGCTCGATTGCAGAGCGCGCACCCGCAAGCTCATCCTCCACTCTCGCCTCATACTCCGCTTCCGTCTCAAGGCGATCTTCTGCAGGTAACCACATTCGATTACTCAGGAAGTTCCCGGTCGCGCCTGCCCCGTCGAGCGCAACGCTTCCTCCACCTACCTGGCGCGCATGCGACATGATCTCCCAGCGTCCGGAGCCCTGCATGCGCGCCAGCTCCTCAGGATGAAGGTAGTACGTGGTGCGGTCTGACGGATGATCGATCGACGCATCGGTTGCAACGAACATGACTGCGGTATATCCAAGCGCATCAAGTATCGGGTCTGCCCGCTCATAGCTATCACGGCGTCCATCATCGAAGGTCAGCAGGAAGGAACGATCAGGAAGTTCCCGCTCACCGGCAAGAAACGCGAGCGCCTCCTCCGTCGTAACGGTCTGATACCCTGCGCGCTTCAGAGCAAACAGCTGCTCGGCGAAAGCAGCTTCAGTCAGACTGAACCGGTCACTTCTTGCGACGATGCCGTGATACACGAGGACCGGGAGCGCACGAGCCACGCCCTGCTCTCCTTCTGCACTTACTGCAGGAGCGCTTGCTGCTCCCGCGAGCCCTCCCCCGACACCAAGCGCGTATTGCGCGCTGTAGCCAAGCGCACTTACAAACCGTGTCGCACTACCCAGGAGCGCTACCTCCTGATCTCGCAGCACGATGCCGAAGGTGAACAGGGTCATAAGGACACCCGCCACCCCGAGGGTGAAGAGTGCTTTGATGCGAATAAGTGCAGCGTCAGTCATACCATTAGCGGGTACCCCACTTACGATTCTGGATCGTAGCCATCGCGTAGAAGAGTACGAAGGAGAGTACGACCATGTTCATCGCTGACCATGCGAATACATAGGGCCAGTACTTGTTCTCTCGTGCGACGTACCGATAGAAGGTGGTAATCACGGCAGCCACTAGGAAGACGCCCGCGATATAGAAAATCGGGAATGTGCCGGTCGTGAGTGGTTGAATCACGAGCGCTTTAGTCGCCATGAAGGGCGTCACGAGCGTAATGAGAATGAGTGGGAAGAAGTACGTGAAGGCAACAAACGGTTGTCGCTTCCAAATGAACTTCGACGCGAAGATCGAGTTTACGAACCACCCCTTCTTCCAGCGCGCCTGCTGCTTGAAGAGCTGCTTGAAATTGTCCGGGCAGATAGTAAACGCCTGAGCCTTATCGGTATATATGGTGCGATAACCCTGCTTTAAGACCCAATTAGTAAGAGCGCGATCGTCACCCCAGGTCACAGGCTTTCCAAGGAACCGCTCCGCAAGCCACGTGTCCATAATTGGTAGCACCACACTCTTCCTATACGCTGAAGAACAGCCACTGCAGCAGAAGACGGCAAAGAAGGTGCTCTCCGCTGCCTTCAAGATGCGGAAGGAGAGGAAGTAGTAGGCGGCCTGCATCTTCGTGAGGAAGTTCTGGTCTGCGTTCTCAGGGTCTGCATGCGCGCACACGGCGCCGATTGAGGGATCGCGAAACGGCTCAATGAGTTCACGGAAGGTGGACGGCTCTATGTAGCTATCGGAATCAAGCTGAACGATGATCTCTCCCTTGGCGAGCTTGAACCCCTCAGCCATGCCATGACGCTTGCCGCGATTGTCGGCCCAGTCGACGATAACAAGGTCAGGATACCGAGGCATGAGCGAGTAGAGGACCTCACGAGTATTGTCGGTTGATCCGTCATTGATAACGATCACCTCCAACAGGTGCGGGGGGTAGTCCGCTTCATAACACTTGCGGATAGTCTTTTCGATTGCCGGGCCTTCGTTCTTGCAGGGGATCACGAAGGATACGGTAGGTTCATAAGGAGCAGTGCCCGCGGACGACGCAACCGATGGGACCTTCTTTGAGGAAATGCTTCCGTAGATCATCGCGCCCACCACCCGGGAAAGCTCAAAGGTCGTGACAAGAATGGTGTAGACGAGGATCACGGGAGAGACCCAGAAATGCGCCCAGGCGTCTGACTTCACAAGCGCGATCGCAAGGATGAGCGCGACGCCGATACCGATCAGTATCGCTCGGTAGCTAGCGGTCGAGAGCCGGTTCCTCGATACGGGAGCGGCAGCGCTTTCAAGTGCATAGGTAGTCATGACACTAACGGCCAATGCCGCGATAGGT
>ERZ1292623.443-Hain-H51-01um-R1-443-length-44782-cov-11_pt1 | contig 44782 bp, 46 predicted proteins | sample MGYA00564398_ERZ1292623 | MGnify/ENA primary metagenome ERZ1292623 (study PRJEB36523, sample SAMEA6512633) | groundwater metagenome | collected 2019-01-07 | study: AquaDiva: Metagenomics assemblies of 32 groundwater samples
GCGTGCCATTTCCAAGAAGGGCCGCCCCTATGAAGAAAATGATGTTGCGGGACGGTGAATGTTTGAGCAGGAAAGGGCGAGAAGAAGTTGGCATACCCGATTAAGGCTTTTATACTAAGAATAATGCTTCATAGGTTAGAAAAACTTATTTTCTATATCTTCATTTTCTCTATTCCGTTTCAAACAAGGATTCTTCTGCGTTCGTGGGGAATTGGATTTAATGAATGGAATTCCGCGTTTTCATACGCTACTGATTTATTGATTCTCGCGCTTCTGGGGCTTTGGTTTTTCAGGATTTTGATAAAAAAAGACAGATTTATTTTTTCAAGCTATGACTGGTTCTTGGCCGGATTCATTATTATTTCTGCGGTTTCAATTAAAAACGCTCCAAATCAGGCCCTTGGATTTTATCAGTTACTGAAATTGATTGAATTTTCCCTTTTGTACTTTTATACCAAGTCTAATCTTGGACAGATTTTTAATTTAACGACTTCGTGTTTCATTTTTCTTGCTTCCGGGTTTTTTCAGGCGGTCTTGGCGATCCTCCAGTATTTCAGGCAGTCGGACTTAGGGCTTCGATTTTTAGGCGAGACCGTTTTAAACCCAAACCTATTTAATGTTGCCGTTTTTTTTGCTGAAGGGGAGAAAATAATGCGGCCATACGGCACATTGCCTCATCCTAATATTTTGGCTCTGGTAATTTTTGTTTCTATTTTCTTCCTTTATTTTCTAAGGTTTGAACTAAAATTTAAAAATATAATTTACGGAATTTTGCTTTTTGCGTTTTTTCTGACTTTTTCCCGTGTCATAATTTTTGCTTGGCTTGCCGGTTTTCTTTTATTACTTAGAAAGCTGGATAGGAAAACTATTTTTACGACTCTGACGGTAATGATTTTATTTTCAATTCTTTTCTGGCCGCAGGTTTTAGCCAGGCTGAATATTTCGCCGCAGGAAGAAGCGATAACGCTTCGCGGTTTTTACAACAAAGTTGCTCTTTTCGAAAAACCTTTTTGGGGAGTTGGGGTCGGCAATTTCGTGAATTGGTTTAAGGAGATAAACCCAGGTCTTGCACCTAATCTTTACCAGCCGGTTCATAATATTTATCTTTTGATTTTTTCGGAGACAGGTATTTTAGGCCTTGCCGCATTCTTATTGTTTTTAATTTCTATCATTAAAAATTATCTTAAAGGCGAATTTAGCCGGCCATTTCATTATTCGATTTTTATTCTTTTTCTATTATTCTTGTTTTTGGGTTTATTTGATCATTTTCTATGGACAATTCAGCAGGGAAGGATTATTTTATTTCTTACAGTCGGTCTTTTAGCTGCTATGAGTCCCCATAGCTCAGTGGATAGAGCGCAGGCCTCCGGAGCCTGAGACCGAGGTTCAAATCCTCGTGGGGATACTATGAAATTAGTTGCTGATCTGCAAATCCATTCTAAATATTCGCGGGCGGTGTCCCAGCAAATGGTTTTGGAGAATTTGGACAAATGGGCCAAAATTAAAGGCATTAATGTTTTGGGGACAGGGGATTTGACTCATCCTTTGTGGCTGAAAGAGATAAAGCAGAAGCTTGAGCCGGCAGAACCCGGTCTTTTTAAGTTAAAAAAGCAATATAAAGTTGATTCGTTCGGACGGCTGGAGAAAGATTTTGAGCCGAGATTTATGCTTACCGGCGAAATAAGTTGTATCTACTCCAAAGGAGGAAAAGTGAGAAGAGTTCATCATCTATATCTTGTTCCCGATATTGAAACCGCCGAAAAAATAAATACCCAGCTTTCATTTATCGGTAATCTTAAGTCTGACGGCCGGCCGATCCTCGGTCTTGATTCAAAGGAATTTTTGAAAATATGCCTTGAGGCTTCGCCCGAGGTAATGGTCATTCCTGCCCATGCCTGGACTCCTTGGTTTTCTATTTTTGGCTCCAAATCAGGGTTTGATTCGATTGAAGAGTGTTTTGATGAATACTCGAAATCTATTTATGCGGTGGAGACCGGCCTTTCCTCGGATCCGGCAATGAACTGGCGGCTTTCGCAATTGGATAAAGTGGCTTTAGTCTCCAATTCAGATTCGCATTCGCTTACCAGAATCGGGCGGGAAGCCAATGTTTTTGATGTCGAATTAAGCTACGCCGATATCATCGAGGCAATAAAATCAAGAGACCCGAAAAAGTTCCTGTTTACCATCGAGTTTTTTCCGGAAGAAGGGAAGTATCATTATGACGGCCACAGATTATGCAAGGTTTCATTAAGTCCGGAGCAAACGAAAAAGCATAATTTTCTTTGTCCGCAATGCCGCCGGCCGCTTACGATAGGAGTTTTAGCCAGAGTAGATCAATTGGCCGACAGGCCGGAAGGATTTAAGCCTTCTCGCTTGATTCTTTACAAAAATTCGATTCCTTTGGATCAAGTAATTGCCGATTCATTAGGTATGGCCGGAACCGGAAATACGGGCTGGCCCAAGGCAGTTGTGCAGGAATATGAAAAATTGATCAAAGGCGGAGGAAATGAGTTTAAGGTTCTTTTGGATTCAACCAAAGAGGAGTTAAATTCCATTACTTTGCCTCAAATTGCCGAGGGGATAATGAAGGTGAGAGAAGGAGCAGTGCATATTGAGCCTGGATATGACGGCGAATACGGAAAGATCAAAATATTTACGGCCAATGAAATAGAGAACATTTCCAAACAGGCCTCTCTTTTGTAAGCAGAGTTCTCTAAAATTGATGTTGCGGGATGGAGTTTTGGCTTTTCGCTGTGGATAAATAGCTTGACCAAGGGGGGGTTGGACTGCTACTCTTGAAATTGCTTGTGAAAAGGCCCCAAGCGCATAAAAATCCAATAACTTCTGCTATTTTACTGGCATATATCGTTTATGCCTCTTTCGTTTTTGGGGTTTTTCCGGCTCAAGCAGTCAATACGGCTGCTTTTATCGCCAACCCCGAAGGTCCTCGTTATCTAGTAAAATCAAACAGCCAGTTTTTACAAAGAAGTTTTGGCGTCCGCCACTCTTTTGATAAAGGATTCACCGCCGATTTATCCGGCATTCAAGTTGCTTTGGCAAAGCTTTTTGGCGTGGAATTAGAACCAGTTGTTCAGCTTCATATTCTTCCTGAATTGGATATCCCCGCAGAGGAAATTTTAGGTAAAAATTTGAAAACTAGTTCGAGTTCAAGAGTAATGCCTTCTGATCAAACCCCTTGGGGCATCGAAACCGTGTATAACAATTCTTTGGTTGTTTCTACTCAAGGCGGTGAAGGGATAAAAGTAGCGGTTTTGGATACAGGAGTTTTGAAAAGCCATCCCGATTTAAAAAATAGAGTCAAGGAATGCAAAGATTTTTCTAACCCCAGATTTCCGGTTAAAGACGGAGCCTGCGATGATAAAAACGGTCACGGAACTCACGTAAGCGGCACTATTCTGGCTGACGGCGGAACGGATAAATTGGGTATTTACGGTGTTGCACCGGAAGCCAGCCTCTTTGCCTATAAGGTCTGCGGCAATGACGGTTCCTGCTGGGCTGATGATATTGCTGTGGCTTTGAAAACTGCCGCTGATTCAGGGGCAAATATTGTTAATTTGAGTTTGGGTTCAGATTCGGATAGTTCTCTTATCAGAGAGGCGGTTGGCTACGCAATTTCAAAAGATGTTTTGATCATAGCTGCTGCCGGAAACGACGGCCCTTATTCTTTGAGCATTGATTATCCGGCGGCCAATGTAGCGGTTGTGGCTGTTGGAGCAATAGATAAAGATTTGGCCGTGCCAGACTGGAGCTCCCGCGGCAACAATTTAAATTCTTTAGTTTACATAGTTGAAGAAAAGGATATGGAATTCGGCGCTCCCGGAGTAGGCGTGGAATCAACTTGGAAAAACGGCGGCTATACTGTACTTTCAGGAACTTCGATGTCTTCGCCCCATATAGCCGGTTTGGCTGCCAAGCTGTGGCAGGGTTTAGCCCCCGAAGGAGAAAAAGCCAAAGCTACCAGAGACTTGCTCCATCAGTCAGCTAAAGACATTTGGACCCCTGGCGACGACGATGCCACTGGATTTGGATTGCCTCAAGTGAAATAATGTAAGTAATGAGGATTAATCGAGTAATCCGAACTCTCGTTACTTCTGATTTTTTGTTGATCTCTGGTTTTGCCGTTTTCGGTCCGGTTTTTGCGGTTTTCATCACCCAGAAAATTGAAGGAGGAACTCTGGCGATCATCGGCTTCACCGCCGCCATATTTCAGATTTCCAAATCGGCTCTGCAAATTCCAATTGCCAATTATCTTGATAAAAACCACGGTGAAAAAGATGATTTTTATTCTTTGATAATAGGTTCGTTTTTAATTGCGTTCGTTCCATTTCTTTATCTTTTTGCCTCTAGGCCTTCCCATCTTTATATAATTAACGCTATTTACGGCATCGGTGCGGCGTTTGCCATTCCGCCCTGGAACGCAATTTTCACCCGCCACATCGATAAAATGCAGGAAAGCACTGATTGGGCCGTTGAATCTGTTTCGATCGGCATCGGCGCGGCTTCTGCAGCGGCAGTCGGCGGAATCATTGCCGATAAATTTGGTTTCCAAGCCGTCTTTTTTATCGCCGGGATCATAGCAATACTCGGTGCGATAAGCCTGACCAGAATTTATTCGAGTCTGATGGAAGAAGTTCCCCGCGGCCAGGTTTTGCCGGAGCCAGGCAGAAAGCATAATTAATGAACCCCGTTAGAAGCCGCCCTAACGGGTTAAACGAATGAAGCATCAAATATATAATAACCATCATTCTGCGCATAAAACTAACAATGTAGACTGCGCAGTCCCGTTAGAGGCCGCGAGTGCCCGCCCCGTACGAGATAGAGTATCGCTGCGAGCCCTCGCGATCTCGTTCGGGGCCCGCAGCGTGTCTCTGCTTCTAACGGGACGAAGCAGCGACTTCTAACGGGATGAATCCCGAAATCTCGAAAATTTTTCAGGAAATGGCCGTATTGCTGGATATGAAGGGAGTGGCTTTCAAACCTCGGGCCTATGAAAAAGCGGCTCTTATAATTGAAAACTTGAATGAAGATGTCGGTGAGATCTATAAACAAGGCGGCCTAGATGCTTTGCTTGAGATTCAAGGCATCGGCCAGGGAATGGCGGAGAGGATCGAGGAATATATTAAAACCGGTCATATTTTGGATTACGAAAAATTAAAGAAACAGATACCGGTTGATGTAAGCGGATTGACTTTGATCGAAGGCTTGGGGCCGAAGAATATTTACAAGCTTTACAAAAAACTCGGGATTAAAAGCGTTAAGGATCTTGAAAAAGCGGCAAAGACAGGGAATCTGCGGGGCCTTGCCGGATTTGGCGAAAAATCAGAACAAAAAATCCTGAAAGGGATAGAATTTTTAAAAGTCGGACAGGGCCGTTTTCTTTTAGGCAATGTTTTGCCTTATATAAAAATAGTCATAGACCGTCTTAAAAAACTGCCTTATGTGGAGCAAGCAGTGCCGGCCGGTTCGATAAGACGAATGCAGGAAACAATCGGCGACTTGGATATTTTGGCGATTTCCAAAAAACCCGAAGAAACGATTGAATATTTTGTTTCAATGCCGGAGGTAAGCCATATCTACGGAAAAGGCCCGACTAAAGCCAATGTGCGGCTGAAAAACGGAATGGAGGCTGATTTAAGAGTTTTGGAGCCGAAGTCTTTCGGCGCCGCTTTGCAGTATTTTACCGGAGACAAGTATCATAATATTTCTTTGCGGGAAATTGCCGTAAAAAGGGGCTATAAGTTAAGCGAGTACGGACTTTTCAAAGGGGAAAAGAGAATAGCCGGCGAAACAGAAGAAGAAATTTATGAGAAACTTGGCCTGGAATGGATTTCGCCGGAATTAAGGGCTAATTCAGGAGAAATTGATGCGGCTCGGCTCAAAAAGCTGCCCGATTTAATAAGGTACGGCTCTTTGAAGGGCGATTTGCAGGTTCAGACGGATTGGACCGACGGACAGCATTCCATAAAGGAAATGGCTGAAGCAGCTAAAAAATACGGATTAGAGTATATTGTGATAACAGACCACACCAAATCTTTGGCAATGACCGGAGGGCTTGATGAAAAGAAGCTGTTGAAACAGATGGCCGCGATTGATGAAATCAATCGCGAGTTAAAAAGTTCAAAGTTCAAAGTTTTGAAAGGTGCAGAAGTCAATATTTTAAAAGATGGCAATTTAGATATAAAAGATGAAGTCTTGGCTAAACTTGATGTGGTTGGCGCGGCGGTTCATTCAAACTTCAATCTTTCGGAAGAAGAACAGACGGAAAGGATAAAAGCCGCTATGGAAAATCCGAACGTGGATATAATTTTCCATCCAACCGGAAGAATAATCCATAAAAGGGAGCCTTATAAAATTTCTATTGACGAGCTCATAAAAACAGCCAAAAAAACAGGAACGGTTTTGGAAATTGACGCTTATCCGAATCGGCTTGATTTAAAAGATGATTACATAAAAAAGGCGGTGGAGGCGGGAGTTTTGCTTTCCATTGATTCAGATGGCCATAGCATTTCCCATTTTCAGCATCTTGAGTTAGGAATCGCCCAGGCCCGCCGCGGCTGGGCCGGGAAGAAATCAGTTATCAATACCCGAAGCTGGGAAGATATGCTTAAATTATTAAAATGAGATCGTATAGAATAATACTAGCTGGCGGCGGAACTGGCGGCCATATCTTTCCGCTAGTCGCAGTTGCCAGAGAACTTAAGAAAAAGGCCGATGAAAAAGGCTTGAATTTGAAGCTTTTGGCTGTGGCTGAAGACAATATCTGGAGAAATGAATTTGAGAAGGAAGGCATAAACTTCAAAAGGATTTTTGCTTTGAAATTGCGCAAAGTAGAAGGAGGCCGGATTAATTTCTTAGCCTTTTTTGTTCTTCCTTTTACTTTGATTCAGTCTCTTTGGCTTCTTTTTTTATTTATGCCTGATCTCGTTTTTTCAAAGGGCGGTTTTGCCTCTGTTTTTCCTTCTTTGGCCGCCTGGTCGTATTTTATTCCCGTATTTATCCACGAGTCGGATTCAATACCCGGTAAAGCAAACATTTTGCTTTCGAAATTCTCCAGAAAAGTTTTTATTTCTTTTGAAAATGCAGCCGGATATTTTCCGGCTCCAAAAACAATTTTAAGCGGCAATCCAGTAAGAAAAGAAATATTTGGCGGCGACAGATCGCAGGCTCTGAACCGCTTTGGTTTCGGTCCTGATAAAAAAACCATTTTGTTTTTGGCCGGAAGCCAGGGTGCGGCATTTATAAATAATTTGGTAATCGATAGTTTGGTTCAGTTAGTAAAGGAATTTCACCCCGTTAGAGGCCGCGAGGGCCCGCAGCGTGCCTCTGCCTCTAACGGGGTTCAGATTATTCATCAGGCCGGAATAAATAACTTTGAACAAATGAAAAAAGAACTTGAGCAGTTAAAACGGGAAGGGGAATCAAGCTATGCGGCTGATATTGAAAAGAATTATCGGCTTTTTGGCTTTTTAAGCGAAGAAGAATTAAAAGACGCTTTTGCCGCAAGCGATCTTATTGTAAGCCGCTCCGGTTCTAATATTTTTGAGATCGCCGCGTTGGGTAAGCCTGCAATCGTTATTCCTTATCCTTATTCTGCCGGAGAGCATCAAAGGCAAAATGCTATTGAATTTGCGAAGTTTGGAGCAGTTGTTCTTGAAGAACAAAACCTTAAAACCCATATTTTAATTGATCAGATAAAAAATCTTTTAAAGCCGGAAAACTATTCGGCTGTAAGCCAGCAGATAAAAAGCTTTGCGAGAGTTGAAGGCGGAGGAATAATCGCCGCCGAAATATTTGAATATTTAAATATATAAACTTTATGCTGATAGGCAATAAAGACATCCAAAATTACTTTGAAGATTTAGCAAGAAAGGGCGAGGGTTTTAATCATGCTTATCTTTTTTGCGGTTCTGAAGGAGTCGGGAAAAAATCTCTGGTTTTGAAAATTGCCGAAATGGTCTCCGGTATTTCTTCTGAAACAAATCCGGACTTCAGGATAATAAGCAAAGGCGAAGAAGAAATTCATATTTCAGATTCCAGGGAATTAAAAGAATTTATCCATCTTACCGCTTTTGGCAGGTATAAAATTGCTTTGATCGATAACGCCCACCTGCTTAACCGCGACGCCTCCAACGCGCTTTTAAAAATTTTAGAGGAGCCGCCGGGCCGCTCAATTATCTTTTTAATAAGCCATTTGCCAAAAATGCTATTGCCGACTGTTGTTTCGCGATGCCAGATTTGGAAATTTAAGCCGATTCAGGGAGATGAGCTTGTTAATTATTTAATCAACCAGAAAAAAATCAGCAAAGAAACAGCTCTTTCTATTTCAAAGTTTGCCAGAGGCTCCCTTGGTTTGGCCTTGGAACTTGCGGAAAATTTTGATAATTTCAAGAAGAGCGTTAATTTATTGAATAAGCTGGCTAAAGCTGATTTAAAAGAAAGGTTTGAGACGGCTAAGAAAATTTCGGCCAGCCAGGAGGATTTGAAAAAAGCGGTTAAAGACTGGCTGATTTATTCGGCGGCGCTTCCGGGAAAGAAGCTTGCCGGAAAAGTTTTGCGTCTGACCGGAATAATTTCCAGACCCCAGTTCAACCACCGGCTGGCTTTAGAGAATTTTTTGATAAATATCTGATAGCCAGTGAATTATGATAGACAAATCGTTAATCGAAAATTTAAAGAAGGAATTAGCCAAAGTTTTGGAATTTTTAAAAAACGATGTGGCCCAGATTAGAAGCGGCCGTGCCTCGCCGGCTCTGGTTGAAAATATTAAAGTCGATGCCTATGGTTCAAAAATGAATTTAAAGGAAGTGGCGAGCATTATGGTTCCTGATCCAAAGACTTTGATGATCCAGGTCTGGGATAAAGGTTTGGTTAATTCTGCGGCCAAAGGAATTGAAGAATCAAGGCTCGGCTTAACGCCCAATATTGAAGGCCAGAATATAAAATTGGTTATCCCGCCTTTAGTCGAAGAAAGGAAAAGAGAATTAACCAAACTTTTGCACGACAAGCTCGAACAGGCCCGGATCAGGGTTAGGCGCGAGCGGGATGAAGTTTGGCATAAGGTTCAGGAGCTTGAAAAAGAAAAGAAAATTTCTCAAGATGAAAAATTCAGGGCTAAAGACGAATTGCAAAAGATTGTCGATGAATTTAATAAGAAGATCAAAGAGATAGGGGATGCCAAGGAAAAAGAATTAATGTAGATGACGCATCGGGAAATCAAGAATACATTTTTAGATTTTTTTAAAGACCGGGGGCATAAAATAGTGCCTTCTTCTTCGCTTATTCCGGAAGACGAGTCTGTTCTTTTTACGACGGCGGGGATGCAGCAATTCAAGAGTTACTATTTAAATGAGGAGTCTCCTTACGGAAACAGAGCGGCTTCAATCCAAAAATGCTTGAGGACCAGCGATATTGAGGAGGTAGGCGACGAGAGCCATCTTACTTTTTTTGAAATGCTCGGGAATTTTTCTTTTAACTTTCCGCAAGGAGAAGGCTCTTACTTTAAAGAAGAAGCGATAAAAGCCGGGTATGACCTAATTGTCGGTGAATTTAAAGTTCCTTTAGAAAATGTAAAAATATCCGTTTTTAGGGGGAGTCCGGAAAATAATGTCCCTGAAGACAGAGAGTCTTTTGAGATATGGAAGTCTCTCGGGATTCCCGAAGATAAAATTTTATTCGGAAGCATAGGTGATAACTTTTGGGGGCCTACCGGAGACAAGGGGCCTTGCGGGCCGACTACCGAAATTCATATAAATGATCTTGAAGTATGGAATATAGTTTTTAATGAATATTTCTGCAATGCTTCGAGAGAAAGTCTTTTAAAAGGAGAGGCTGACTTGGTTCCTCTTCATCGAAAGGGCGTGGATACGGGAATGGGTTTGGAGCGTCTGGTAATGATTCTGCAGGGCAAAAGCAATGTTTTCGAGACAGATTTATTTATTCCGCTTATTACCGAGATAAGAGGGAAGGATTTGTACGACTATGAGTCCAACAAAAGGTCGGAAAGAATAATTGCCGATCATTTAAAGGCCGCGGCTTTCATCATTTCAGACGGCCAGAATCCAAGTAATCTGGGAAGAGGTTATGTTTTAAGGAGGTTGATCAGGAGGATAATGAGCCATTCAAAAAAACTTAATTTGCCGGCTGATTTTTTGGAGCGGTCTTTAAAAACTTTAGGGAATATATATGAAGAAGAATATCCGGAATTGGAAAAAAAGAGCGGCGAGATTTTGAATGTTTTTAACCAAGAGTTTGAGAAATTTGAAAAAGTACTTGATAAGGGTATAAAGGAATTTGAAAAGGGCATAGTCAAGTTCGATAAATCAATTCCGGGAGAATATGCTTTTGGATTTCAGCAAAGCGCCGGGGTCACCTTTGATATTATGCAGGATATTGCTAAAGAATTAGGTAAAGAGATAAACAAAGAAGAATTCAAAGAAGAAGAGCAAAAACACAAGGAAGTTTCAAAAGCCAGCCAAGATAGAAAATTTAAAAGATAGCTTTCATCGCAAAAATATGCAGATAATCAACATCGCTTCAGGCGATAATTTCGAAGATATATTTGAATCCGTTGAAAAATCCAAGTCGGATAGTTTAATTTTGGTGGTTCCCAAATCGAACCGGGTTTTTAAAAATAAAAACAAAGTGGAAAAGCTCAAGGCCGCTTTTGATGATCTTAAAAAAAAGATTTCCATAATTTCTTCGGGGCAGGAGATTGTCAAAAACGCGAGTTTAGCCGGATTCAATATTTTGCACGAAGCGGCTAAAGCGGCAAAGAAAAAAGACGACGCGATTTCTGCTTTTTATGAAGATTCTCCAACTCCGCCCTTTGAAGAACAAGCCTCCACTGAAGCAGATCTAGCCGCTTATCGAAAGAAAACCCCGATAAAAATTAAAAAATCTTTAAAGAGCGAGGCAGAAACAAAAAAGTTTTTTTTCATTTTGCTTGGCTCGGCCATCGTCCTTTTCATTTTGATCATAGCCGCTTCTTTAAGTAAGGCGAATGTAAAAATAATTCCCCGCAAAAGCGATTTTTCAATAGATATTCCGATTACGATCTCGGATCAGGTAAGCCAAAGCGATGCGGTTTATGGAATTATCCCTGGTAAATGGATCGAAGCCGAGAAAAACTTTTCAAAAACATTTGCTTCAACTTCTGAAAAAAATGTATTTCAGAAAGCCAGGGGGAAAGTTACCATTTATAACAATTTCAGCACCTTGCCTCAGTCGCTTGTCGCCTCTACAAGGCTTCAGACTTCCGAAGGCTTTGTTTTCAGGATTGTTTATTCCCTTACCGTGCCTGGCATCTCAAAAGCAGATGGTAAGACTAGACCGGGTCAAGTGGAAGTTGAAGTTGCGGCGGATCGAGCCGGGGATGAATACAATATTGAGCCTTCTGATTTTAGGATTCCGGGGTTTCTGGGCACTCCCAAGTACAAGGGTTTTTATGCCGAATCCTTTGAGAAATTTTCCGGCGGATTTACCGGCCTTTCTAATTTTGTAAGCAAAGAACAACTGGAAAAAGCAGAAGAGGATGCGCGAAAAGAAGCCGAGGCGGCGATTCGAGCAGAACTGGTCTCTTTGGTAAATTTGAAACTCCTTGGCGGGGCCGCGGATATTCAATTCGAAAAAACAAACGATTCGGTTAAAGTCGGGGACTTGGGCAAAGAATTCAAGGTAAGTTATAAAGTAAAAGCCGCGGCAGTGGCTTTTGACGAAGCAGATATTTCCAGCTTCATTTCCCAATATGTTAAAAATTCGCAAAATATCCTCGTGATTAAAGATGGTCTGTTTATCGTCTATAATCAGCCTGCTTTGAATAAAGATAAAAAAGAGCTTTCTTTAAAATTGGCCGCTTCCGGCAAGACAATTCTGAATATCGATAAAAACCGGCTGGCTTTGGAGATAAGCGGCAAAAAAAAGGTTGACGCGGATGCTTACCTTGATAATTTAAACGGGATCGAATCTGCCGAAATTTTGTCTCCGTTTTGGCTTAGGAAAATACCAAAAAACCGTGATAAGATAGATATTGAAATTGTGGTGAAATAAAAACTTGTCTTTTTTAACAAAATATAATAGAATATACTAGGTTAATTGAACAATAAAGAGAAAAACATAAAACAAGGAGTAGTCACTGAAAGCCTGCCCAACGCCTACTTTAGAGTAAAATTCGAGGACGGGAAGTTGACTTTAGCCCATATTTCAGGAAAGATGCGGCTTTTTTATATCAAAGTAATGATAGGAGACAGAGTTTTGGTTGAATTGAGTCCTGACGGCGAGAGAGGGAGGATAGTGAAAAGACTGTGAGGGTACAATCATCTATAAAAAAAATGTGCAGAAATTGCAAGATCGTTCGGAGAAAAAGACGTCTGTATTGCATTTGCAGAAATCCTAAACATAAACAAAGGCAAAAATAATGGCGCGTATCAGCGGGGTTAATATCCCAGACAATAAAAAAATAGAGATAGCTTTAACCTATATTTACGGAGTAGGGCCGTCTTTAAGCAAGATGGTTTTGAAAACAACCGGGATCAATCCGGTAAAAAAGGCAAAGGAATTGACTGCCGATGAAGTAAATAAAATCCAAAATGTTATAGAAAAGAATTACAGAGTCGAAGGTGAGCTGCGGAGAGAAGTTTTGGGAAATATTAAGAGATTAAAAGAAATTGCCGCTTGGCGGGGGACGAGGCACGCGAGGAAGCTGCCGATTCATGGCCGAAGCAAGACTAATTCGAGAACTTTGCGAGGCAACCTTAGGAAGACAATGGGTTCTGGAAGGAGGCCGCCGGCAATGCCGACTTAATGGGTAAAAAACGTATTATAAGCAAATCCGGAGAAGAAACTTTGACCGTTGAGAAAGGGGTTGAGGTTAAGATTTCAAAAAAACCGATTAAAAAACAGGTTATCAAAGGTAATGTTTATATAAACGCAAGTTTTAACAACACCATTGTCACCGTTACCGACGAAAGCGGAAAGGTAATAGCTTGGGCTTCTGCCGGCAATTTGGGATTTAAAGGCACCAGAAAATCAACTCCTTTTGCTGCGACTTTGGTTGGGAAAGCGGCGGCCGAAAAAGCAAAAAGGTTTGGTTTTACCGAAGCCGAGATTTATGTAAAGGGAGTCGGGCCAGGAAGAGAGGCGGCTATTCGAGGATTATCTGCAGCAGGACTTGATATTAAAGCAATAATTGATAATATGCCTATTCCGCATGGCGGAGTGAAGGCGCCAAAACCCCGCAGAGTTTAAATATATCAAAGTATGGCACGTTATATTGGTCCAAAAGAAAGAATAGAGAGAAGAATCGGAGAAAAGCTTTTTTTGAAAGGCGAACGTTCGTATTCCCAAAAGGCCGCCACGGTAAGAAAGCCTTATCCGCCCGGAGTGCACGGCAGAAAAGGGAAAAGCAGAAAATTTTCAGAATACGGATTTCAGCTTGTTTCAAAACAAAAAATCAGGGCCATTTACAAAGTATTGGAAAGGCAGTTCAGGAAATATGTGGATGAAGCTTTGAAAGCCAGGGGGGATAGCGGCGAAGTCCTTGTCCAGACTCTTGAGAGACGTCTTGATAATGTGGTTTTTAGAATGGGTTTTACTGATGCTCGGGATTCGGCCAGACAGCTTGTAAACCACGGCCATTTTCTGGTGAATGATAAGCCCACAAATATCCCGTCTTTCAGGGTTAAGGTCGGAGACGAAATAAAAATAAAACCGCAGAATTTGAAAAATAAGTATTTTTCTTCTTTCCTGCCCAAATTCCTTAAAAAATACCAGCCGCCAAGCTGGCTTACCGTCGATAAGGATATTTTAATGGGCAAGGTTAAGAATTTGCCTAATTTGCAAGAGAGCGGAGTCGAACATAAAGATATTCAGGCAATAATCGAATTTTATTCAAGATAATCTAATTCTATGAATATATTAGTTGGAGATTTAAAACTAGTTGGAGAAGAAAAAAACCGGGCGACTTTTGAAATAAGTCCGCTTTACACCGGTTATGGAACCACAATAGGAAATTCGTTGAGGCGGGTTTTGCTTTCTTCAATGGCCGGAGCCGCCGCCGTTAAAATTAAAATAGACGGGGTGCCCCACGAATTTACGAGCATTCCCGGAGTTTTGGAGGATGTAGTTGATGTTATTCTTAATTTAAAGAAAGTAAGGTTTAAGGTGTCTGGAGTTGATTCGGCCAAAGTGGTTTTGAACGTTAAGGGAGAAAAAGAAGTGAAGGCCGGCGATTTTAAGCTTCCAACCGGCGTAGAAGTAGTTAATCCCGGTCAGTTGATTATGACCATTACCGATAAAAAGGCTGAAATTAATATGGAAGTGGAAGTGGAAAGAGGAATCGGCTATGTGCCGGTTGAACAGAGGCAAAAGGAAAAACTTTCGGTCGGGGAAATAGCCATTGACGCGATTTTCAGCCCCGTGAAAAATGTTACCTTCCGGGTTGAAAATATCAGAGTAGGGGACAGGACCGACTATAACAAACTTTTTATCGAAATAGAGACTGACGGCAGCGTTTCAGCCAGCGAAGTTCTGAAAAAAGCAGCCGGTATTTTGGTTGAGCAGTTTAAAACTGTCGGGGAATCCGATCTTTTAGAAAGAAAAGCACCGGTTTTTGAAGGCGAAGCAGAAGGAGAAGAAGAAAAACCAAAAAAGAAAAGAGGAAGACCGCGGAAAAGTAGTTAGAATTTAGAATTTAGAACTTAGAACCAGAGAAAGAAATTATGCGAAAAAGGAAGAAAGGAAAAAAATTCGGGAGAGTCAGAGAACAAAGAAAAGCTTTAATGAAAAGCCTGGCTTCTTCCTTGATTCTTCATAAGAAAATACGGACGACCGAAACAAAAGCCAAAGAATTGAGGCGGTTTATAGAGCCCCTGATAACAAAGGCTAAAATCGGAGATTTGCATAAAGTGAGGCTGGTAAGAAAGTATTTATCTGATGAAATAACCAAGAAATTATTCAGTGAGATAGCTCCGCTATATAAAGAAAGAGCCGGCGGTTATACGAGAATAACTAAAATACCTAGCCGGGATTCTGACGGGGCAAAGATGTCGCAGATCGAATTAGTATGATTCACAAAATGGATGCCACAGACCAGTCGCTTGGAAGATTAGCTTCAAAAATAGCTTTGATTTTGCGCGGCAAAAATAAGCCTGATTTTGAACCTAATATTCTTGCCGATGAAAAGGTTGTCGTGGAAAATATAGAAAAAATTAAAATAACGGGACGGAAGCTGGAGCAGAAAAAATATTATCACTATTCGGGGTATCCGGGCGGGCTTAGAACAAAAACAATGAAAGATATTTTCCGGAAAGATCCGAAGGAAGTATTAAGATTGGCAGTTTTAGGGATGCTGCCTAAAAACCGGTTAAGAAAGGGGATGATAAAAAATCTTCAATTTAAATATAAGTAATGGCTAAAAAAACTTCAAAAACTCAAGCAAAAGCTTCGGTAAAAGCTCCGGCTGAAGATAAGGAAAGATATCTAGAAGCGGTGGGCCGGAGAAAAGAATCAGTTGCCCGAGTCAGGCTTTTTACCAAAAAAACCGGAGACAAGTTTCCTGAAAATAAGGGTTTGATTTCGATCAATCAAAAGCCATATCAAGAGTATTTCAGAGATTTATTTCTTCAAAATACTATTGAAGAGCCTTTAAGAAAATTAAAGTCGCTGGATCGGTTCAAAGGTTCAATAAAAGTTCAGGGCGGGGGGCTAACCGGTCAGGCTGAAGCGATTCGGCTTGGGATTTCGCGGGCTTTAGTTTTGTTTGATTCCAACTACCGTAAGAAACTCAAAAAATTCGGCTATCTGACTCAAGACGCCAGAGAAAAAGAAAGGCGCAAATACGGTCTAAAGAAAGCGCGCAAAGCGCCGCAGTGGGCGAAACGCTAAACGAGCGCTTCAGTGCTTGACATAAAATAAGCTTTCTACAATCATTATCGTATTGCTCTTTCTAGGAGGTAGTATATGAGTCCAACAGCCGCGTTGCTCGAAGAGGAAGTCGCTCTTCAGGAGATTTTGGCGCCGCCGGTCGCGCCGCCGATGTCGCCGATCGAGAAGCTTCGGCTTCTCGAAAAGAAAGCCCTGGAAAAGGGGATTTCGAGAGAGGTTTTCGAAGACATCAAAAACATCGGCGACTGCTCGGTCCAAGTCCAGTCGCGCATCGCCAATCTCGAGGACTGGCTCGCAATCTACTAGTCGTCGGCCTCCCCGGTCCCGGCCGCTTGGGATTTCCTGAATCTCAAGCGGCTTTCTTTTTAACTGAAAAGAGCCATAACTCGATTACTATAAGTTATGGCTCTTTGCTTGCCCCGTAGGGTCCGCCTTGGCGGACTCCTTCGGGGTTTTTGGCGAGGTTCAGCAGGAACTGGTTTTCTCGGAAAGTTCTGCTTAGATCGCGACAGCATCTGGTCCATAGAGGGAAGTGTAAGGCCATCAGTCTGAAAAGTACCTTTCTGTTTGCGTCTTTTGTATGATTGTGGGCCTCTTCATAGAAAGAGCTTCCCAGAGAATCGAAGAAGCGTAGGTTATGCCTTCGTTTCATCTGGTCACCGAAGAATCCGGCAAAGAACAAACTCTGGGCGCCCGCTGTTTCCAACATCTGGCTATCTGTCGGCCCGGCTTGGTCCAAAACTAAATCGAAGACTTCGGAAAGATTGGCCAGAGCAGGCATTTTATCGCTTTCATAGCGCGATGTCTGGGCATAATGGGACAGGATACCCGCGACATATATTGTTTCTTTTTGGGTAAGGTTTCTTCCTGCCGGGATGAGGTCAATCAGCCCTGTTAAAAAAAATCGGAGGGTTTGAATCTGATTTACGCCATAAAGCTCTGTGAATGTGCTCATTTGTCCTCCCTTAATGGTATTCTAGATTTTTAATCTTAATCATCAAGTGGATATTTATAGTTTTTCCAAACGGCTCACTGGGTTGAGCCGTTGAGTTTTTCGGGGGAATTTGGCATGATTTAGATGAATTTATGGATAAAAAAATTAATGATCTCAATTTAAACGACTGGAAAGAGTATAAAGATATTCTAACTGATAGTTTATGGCTGATTAGTGAACGCGATAAATCAGGCGCTCACAATAATGTTTATCATGGCAATTTCATTCCGCAAATTCCGAACCAGATGATGCGGAGATTTACCAAAAAAGGGGATGTTGTTTTAGACGTTTTCTTGGGTAACGGTACAACGCTTATTGAATCAAAAAGATTAGGAAGACACGGTATAGGAATTGAGTTAATACCGGAAGTAGCGCGATCGGCAATTAGAAATATAAGTTTAGAATTTCCAAATGGTAAAGTTTCTGCAGAAGTTATTGTCGCGGATAGCACAAAAAAAGAAACACATGGGAAAGTTATAGAAGCGCTTAAAAAGGTTAATAGAAAAAGTGTTCAATTAATTATTTTGCATCCTCCATATCACGATATAATAAGATTTAGTAATCGAAAAGAAGATTTATGCAATACGGCAACGGTTGAAGAATTTACTTCAAAATTTGGCGATGTAATAGAAAATTTTATAGATTTACTAGATCGTAATAGATATTTAACTGTTGTTGTTGGTGATAAATATACAAATAGTGAATGGGTGCCTCTTGGTTTTTATCTTATGCAAGAAACATTAAAGCGTGGCGGACAGAGATTGAAGCTTAAAAGTATTTTAGTAAAAAATATGGTAAATAATCGTGCGAAATTAAATCAGGAGCATTTATGGCGTTATCGGGCGCTTGTAGGAGGATTTTATATTTTTAAGCATGAATACATTTTGGTTTTTAAAAAAGTTTAATTATGCTAGTTAGTGAAAAAGAACTTATAAATTTAAAGTTAAAAGGAGTTAAGGCCGAACACTTAAAAGAGCTTGCGGTAAGTTTAAGCGTTGAATCAAGAGGTAGCGCAGGTGGCCTTATAAAAAAACTTATAGATTTTCCTCAAGATAAAGTTGACTTTTTTATTAAAAGAAAATATCAGTCACAAGTTGAAGAACGGCAAAAACTAATTTCTAATAATGAACTTATTAAAGAAGTTGGAAAAGTTACTAACTTTAATTGGGGCGTTGTACAAGGGCAACTGGATCAAAAAATTCAAGCCGAATACGTTAGAAAGTTTTTTCGTTATAAAGAGTTAATAAACGGTGTTAAAAGCAAACTGTTTAATGATATAACTTCTTACGTTATAGCAACTTGGTATAATCATTGGACAACTATTTTAATAGAAGATCATATTAGTTTACATCCAAAAGTCGTTCCTACGCTTAAAAATAAATTCGGCATTGATATTTTCTTTGACGGCCAACCTTTTGATTTAAAGACAACTTATCTTCCGCGCGGTTATTCTATTGAAGAAGCAATTAGAAATCCACAAGAGTTAGCAATTTGGATGTATGAAAATCAGGGTGCGCAACGTTTTGGTTCTGATAATCGTTTTTTTGTAATTCTTGCTGATAAGAAAAATTTAGATCAAAGCTGGAAGTTAAAAAGAGATTTTAAATTTGTTTTTGGAAAAATTGACCGATTTTTCAACGAGGCAAAAGTTTCAGCAAAAGACGAATTAGTCTTTACTTTTAAAGGTAAAAGCTATACTACCATATCTAAAATTTTAATAATTACAAAATAAAAAATCTAAAATGACCGAGTTTGAAAGAAAAGTTTATGATACAGTCAAGAAAATTCCAAAGGGGGAGGTTTTGACTTATAAAGAAGTGGCCCGGCTTATCGGCAAACCGTTGGCTTATCGGGCAGTCGGAAACGCGCTCAATAAAAACCCGTTTAAACAAGTGCCTTGCCACAGGGTGATAAGGACTGATGGAATGGTTGGAGGATATGTGAGAGGACTAAAAGTTAAGGCCGAATTATTAAAAAAGGAAGGTTTCGAAGTTGAACTTTTGGGAATCAGATAATTATTTTTAAATCACTAAATTGCTTCTTCCGCCGGTGGGATCGAGTTCAACAAAATGAGTGCTGCCAGTCTCGGTAAGATAAATAAGGTGCCAGCCTGTTTTAAACCAGAAGACTTGCTTTATTCTGTTTTCGCTCTGAATCACCAGTTCTTTGCGGTCTTTTTGAAAAAAAGGAGGCTCATTTTCGTTTTTGAGCCATAAAACACTTATTTCATTCGGCCCGACAATGGCGATTTTTTTATTATCGGGAGAAAGAATAAGATCATTTGAAGACGAAGAATGGATTTTTTCCCAGGCTCCGCTCGCATCAAGAGAAAAAACCCCGGGAGTCTTTAAATCGTAAGAAGCCAAATATATGTTTGCTTGGAGAATTTTCAGTTTGTAGTTTTTTAAAAAGACAGATTCGGAAGAAACTTTTTCGATCTGTTCGTCTTCAAGCCGCTGGTAAAGAAGACCGTCAGCCCGGCTTATGAAATAATTCGGATTTTCTTTCACGGGCTCGGAGTTTTTAACGAAATCTGCTACTTCTTCGCTGTTTGGCAAATATATGTTAGTCAGTTGGACTGCTTCTCCGGATTTAACTTTGATGGTTTTATTCAAATCCGGAAAGCCGTTTTTTTTGAGAGTAATATTATATTCGCCGGGCAAAAGATTTTTTTTGACGAAGGTCTCTGAAAGAAATGAGGTTTTGCCCTGTCTCTCGCCGTCAATAAAAACTTCAACGCCATCCATATTGGTTTTAATCAAAAGTCCACCTGTCTCCACCCATTTCAATTTTTCAAAATTAAATTGGTAGCCGTAGGCATAAAGGACAATCAGGTAGGTAAGTACAAAAAAAGAGAGAAACGAAGCAATTAAAATAAAGGTCTTAGCGCCTTTAGACATACGAATTATTTTACATTTTTATAATCTTAGCGTCAATTTGCTCTGTTAGATTTCAGGATATATCATTGCCTAATGGCACGGAAAATCGGCATAGATCTAGGAACAACCAATACGCTTGTTTTTGTTCCGGGAAACGGAATAAGAATCAACGAGCCTTCAGTGGTGGCTATTTCTTTATTTGATAACCGCATCTTGGCCGTGGGAAATTTGGCTAAAGAAATGGTCGGTCGGGCGCCAGACACTATTTCCGTAGTCCGGCCCTTAAAAGACGGCGTTATTGCAGATTATAAAGTGACCCAGGCGATGATCAGGTATTTTATCAATAAGTCGTTCAATAAATTCAACTTTTTGAAAAAAGAAATTTTGATCTCGGTTCCGGCGGCCATAAATTCAACTGAAAGAAGAGCGGTGATTGAAGCCGGGATGAACGCAGGCGTCAAAGCGGTTTATCTGGTTAAAGAGCCGGTGCTTGCGGCAATAGGAGCAGGCATTCCGATCAACTCTTCTTACGGTCATATGGTGGTTAATATAGGCGGCGGCACGACAGAGGTGGCGATAATAAGCCTTGGCGGCATAGTGGCTTCTGCCGGAGTCAGAGTAGCCGGAAATAAAATAGATCAGGGGATTATTGATTATGTTAAGAAAAAGCACAATCTGGCCATAGGCGAGAGAACAGCGGAACTTATTAAAATAAACATCGGAACAGCCATAAGGGTTTCCAACGAGGAAACAATATCAATAAGAGGGAGAGATTTAATTACCGGCCTGCCTAAAACAATTGATTTAACTTCAAACGAAGTGAATGAGGCCATTCAGGAACAGTTAAACGAAATCAGCCAGGTGGTTAAGCGTGTTTTGCAGGAGACTCCGCCGGAGCTCTGCGCCGATATAATCGAGCGGGGGATTACGCTTACTGGCGGCGGAGCGCTTTTGAAGAATATGGATGTATTTATCACCCGCGTGACCGGAGTGTCGGCAAAAACTGCCGACGACCCGCTTCTTTGCGTCGCCAAAGGAACTGGAGTGGTTTTGGAAAACTTAGAAATTTATAAGAAGAATATAATTACTCGAAGGTAGCCGTAAACATACAATCTAGACCTCTCGGGTATAAATAATTTATTCTCGCCCTTTTCTGCTCAATGCCTTTCAGGAAACGCTCGGCCTCATACATCTTTTATACAAAGCTCAACTCCTGTCTTTAAGAAAAAACCCTCGCTCCTCGTTCGCCTCGCTACAAAGATTATCTCCTCAATACGGCTCGGCTCACGAGGTTCCTGATAAGGCATTACGCAGCGGGCTCGAAGAATAGAAATTATTTATACCCCTGCGGCTCTAATCTAAAGATAAATGTTTGCGGCTGACTGCTTGTAAAAAATTTTGTTCTTCGATTTAATATGAAAAGGCCGCAAGCTTATCTAAAAGATTTTGAATGGGGATTATTTATTTGATGAACAAAGAGAGAAGAAGGAGGCTATGCCCGAGAGGCTTTTTTTCTGAACGCTTGCGGTTATACTATATATGAAAATTGCTTTAGTTCATGATTGGCTTACGCGGCTGGGGGGTGCGGAAAGAGTTGTCATCGCTTTTCATAAAATTTTTCCGGAAGCTCCGATTTATACTCTTTTTTACGACAAGAAATTTGTTTCTCAAAATCTGCCCGAGGCAAAAATAGTTCCTTCGTTTCTGCAAAAAGTCCCGAATATAAAAAAGCTCCATCCCTGGTTTAAAGTCATTATGCCTGCGGCCGTAGAGTCTTTTGATCTTTCAAGTTTTGATTTGGTTATTTCGTCGAGCCATGAAGTCAGCCATGGTGTTTTGACAGGTCAAAACACAAAGCATATCTGCTTTTATCACAGCCCTTCCAGGCTTTTATGGGATAGAGGCATCGAGTACATCAAGGATTTTAAAGAAAGAGGGCGAAGTCCTTTTAAAATTTCTTTAATCAGATTGGGTCAGCATTTTCTGCGGCTTTGGGATAGGTCTGCCAGCTTGAGGCCGGATATTATTCTGGCAAATTCAGAACATATTTCTCAAAGAATCAAAAAATATTACGGACGGGAAGCAAAAGTGGTTTATCCGCCGGTAGAAATAAATGGGAAGCTTGCTTTAAATTCAGAAACATCCAAGAAGGATTACTTTTTGATTGTTTCCCAGCTCTACCCTCATAAGAATATTGATTTGGCGATCGAGGCTTTTAAGAAAATTCCGGAGATAAATCTTGCGATAATAGGTGAAGGCCCGGAATACAAAAATTTAAAATTTAAAATTGAAAATTTAAAATTAAAGAATGTAAAGCTTTTGGGCTTTGTTCCAGATAAAGAACTGCCTGTTTATTATCAAGGCTGCTTGGCCTACCTTATTTGCAACGAAGAAGATTTCGGAATATCGCCGGTTGAGGCAATGTCTTATGGTAAGCCGGTTTTGGCTTATAAATCAGGCGGAGCAGTCGAAACAATCAAAGAAGGCCTGACTGGGGAGTTTTTTACAAGCCTAACTAAAGAAGAGCTTGCCAAGGCTTTGAGTTTGATTCAAAAAAATATAGAAAGCGGCAAATATAGTCCTGAATTGATAAAAAAACACTCTGAAAAATTCGGTTTTGAGCGGTTTAAAAACGAGATTCTGGATATAATCCGTAATTTAGGGTACAATTATAATTAAATGAGATTTAAGGTACTAGTACCTGTTATTTTAATTTCGCTTGTCGCAGGTTTTTTTGGCGGCGTCCAGTTTCAAAAAAGCCAGGAACCCATACCTAGCGGATTAAGAGAATTGATCAATAAAGATGTCGGTCAGCCAGAGGCCGTTGATTTTAGTTTGTTTTGGGATGCCTGGAATCTGGTTCATGAAAGATATGTTGATCGCGGAGAACTCGATACTCAAAAAATGGTTTTCGGGGCCATAGAAGGAATGGTTAAAAGCATCGATGATCCATTTACTGTTTTTCTGGAAGCCGATGAAAGTTCAAGGTTAAGAGAGGAAATAAGCGGCGAGTTTGCCGGAGTGGGCATAGAAATCGGGGTAAGAGACGAGGTTCTTACTGTTATTGCTCCTTTAGAAGATACGCCGGCGGATAAAGCCGGTATAATTGCCGGAGACAGAATATTAAAGATAAACGGCGAATCGACTGTTGGGATCAGTTTGGAAGACGCCGTTTCTAAAATAAGAGGCCGAAGAGGAACAAAAGTGACTTTAAGCATTTCCAGAAAGTTGGACAGCCGTGAAGAAACCAAAGATGTGGAATTGACCAGGGAAAAAATAAAAATTCCGACGGTTAAATGGTCGGAAATTCAGCCCGGAATCGGATATATCCAATTATTCAGTTTTAATCAAATAGCTAAAGGGGAATTTGATAAAGCAATTGGAGAACTAAAAAAGAAGGGAGCGGATCAAAAACTAATTTTTGACTTGAGGAATAATCCGGGCGGGCTGCTTGATCTGGCAATAGATATTTCAAGCTACTTTTTGGACCCGGGTCAGGTTGTAGTCATTGAGGATTTTGGAGAAGGGCAAAGGAAAGAGCTTAAGGCGAAGCCAAACGGAAGCCTAAAAAATACGAAAGTCGTGATTTTAATAAATAAAGGCTCGGCTTCAGCCTCGGAGATAGTTGCCGGTGCTTTAAGCGACAATAAAGGAGTAAAGTTGATAGGCGAAAAAACCTTTGGTAAAGGTTCGGTTCAGCAAGTCGAAGAGTTAAGATTCAAAACGGCATTAAAGATAACAGTAGCAAAATGGCTTACGCCAAAAGGCCGCTCCATTTCCGATGAAGGCATCGAGCCTAATATTAAAGTTGAAAGAGTAGAAGACGATATTAAAAACGACCGCGATCCGCAATTGGATAGAGCGGTGGAAGAAATCAAAAAACTATGAAAATAATTTTAACGGAAAATATAAAAGGGCTTGGCCAGATAGGGGAGACGGTAGAAGTGAAAAGCGGATATGCCAGGAATTTTTTAATGCCAAAAAAAATGGCTGTTTTGGCGACAGCCGAAAATATAAAAAAGGTGGATGAAATAAAAATAGAAAAAAAAGAGGCCGCTCAGCAAAGCATTCAAGAAATGAAAGAAGTAGGGGAGAGGCTAAAGGATTTCAGGTTGATCATTGAAACAAAAGCTGACGAGAAAGGAAATTTATACGCCGGAATTAATTCAAAAACAATAAGCGATTTGTTGAAAGAGCGGGGGATAGAAGCTCCTCAGGAGTTTATTGAAATAGCGGCCGAACCAATAAAAAAGACCGGTATTTACCGAGTGATGTTTAAATTCTACGATATCGAAACAGGCTTTGAAGCAGAGGTGGTGGGACTTTGAGAACTTTTAAATAACGCTTATCACGCTGACAACTTTTTTGGAGCCGTCGAACTTTGATACTTTCTTTGTTCTGAATGATATTTTTCCTTCTCGAAGAGCGTAAATGGTGTCATCTCCGCCCATGCGAACTCCTAAACCGGGAACATATTTGGTTCCTCTTTGTCTGATTATAACGTTGCCTGGCTTCACAATCTGGCCTCCAAAGAGCTTAACCCCCAGACGTTTCGAGGCTGATTCCCGGGCGTTTTTTGATGATCCTTTTTGCTTTGTATGGGCCATAAAATTATAATTTAGAATATAGAATATAGAACTTAGAAACTATGATAGCAGAAGTTTTAAACATAATCAAGAAGAATCTATTTGTTATATTTTTGATGATTTTGATCTCATTTTTAAGTTTTCAGTTGGGCCGAATTTCGAAAACCGCGGTTGATCCAATAAAGATCGAGAAGGCAAGCATTCAGGAAATATTTAAAGATGATGCTGTAGTTAAAATTGAGGCCAATACAGACAGCCAAAGCGGAGGGATGGGGGATTTTGATTTTCGAGTAGTCGCCTCTAAGAAATCTCAAAGCCGCCGCTATCACTTTCTTTGGTGTCCCGGCGTTAAGAATATAAAAGAAGAGAATAAAATTATTTTTGATTCAGAAAAAGAAGCAATTGAAGCCGGGTACAGTTTAGCGGGGAATTGTAGTAAGTAGTTTAGTCCGAGTCTATATCTTTGACACCCCGTTCTTAATCTTTTTAATCCAATGATCATGCTCCCAGACCCATAAATCTTTGCAGGCCAAGAAGGCCATAAGGTCTTCTTCAAAATTTTCCAGTTCTTTTAGTTCGATCTCGCCTTTAAGTTCGCTGAATTTATGCTGACAGTTGAGGATTCCTCCTCTTACTTTTACATTTCCGCCTTTTTCTCTCATTTTTGCCCCGCATTTCAAACATTCTTTAGCTTGATCGATCCTTAAGACCCACCTTGTAGTAGGGAAGATGTTGTTTTCTTTGATAGCTTCAACATAGGCCGCAGTCTGGATTCCATAATCGCGATATATGGAATACGAAGTTTTAATATCCAAAACTCCAAGCCGTCCATTCAGTTTCCCGATAACATCTACCGTGCCGGCATACCATTTATTTTTAGAAATAACTCTTTCTTCAATTTTCATAGGAACTATTTCATTTTCTTTTTTAAATTCTAAAAAAGCATCAATCGCCGGTTTTATGGAGTGGGGGACAACCGCTTGTTTTCCGGAAAGTATTGCTTCAATCGTTTCGTGAATCAAAGTTCCTTCTTCGGCTGATTTGGCTTTAACCGCCTCGCCGGCAGAAAAGCTTCCCTGATCAGCATAGAATTTATAAAGGGCTGGTTTGGCTTTGATGGAGACGATAGAGGTAACCCGAGGATACCAAACGCCGTCTATTTCATATCCGGATTTGCCTTTAAAGTGATTTAAATCAGCGTAGAACATTTTTTGTTATATTAGTAGAATAAAGCCTTTTTACTTTATTAGAAAGAGCTAAAATTTCCAAATGTTGATAACAGGGGATTGACCCTATATTCAGATATTATAGACTGGGTATAATACCTCTAACACTCAATACATTATTAAATACCTATGCCCTATCCGTCAAAAAGTAAAAAAGTTGGAGAATTCTATAAGAGAGCATTTAAAGATTTAGTTATAAAACTTTATTGTAAAGATAAGTTATCTAGCTTAGAAATTGCGGAAAAGTTTTTAAAAGAAGCTAAAGTTTCACCATCCCCTCGATATATACAACGCATCATTCAATTATTGGGTAAATCCCGTAATTTCAGCGAAGCTTTCACCCTTGCTATTAAAAAGGGTCGAAAAAGTTACGATAGCTTAAGAAAACCCATTAAAGCATCTATTTTAAGAAAAGGAATTGATTTAAGGCAAAGATATTAAATTTTGAAAAGAGATAATTTTAAATGTGTGTTATGCGGGAATACTGCTAAAGAAGTTCGGCTTGAAATTGACCATATAACTCCGGTAGTTAATGGCGGCAATAATAATCTATATAACTTAAGAACTTTATGTGTTCTTTGTAATCGTGGTAAAAAATTCAGCGAAAATGAAAAATAAATCGAAAAATACGATTGTCCTCCCCTATCTTGATGATTTTTTATTGCATTTGCAGTCAAACAACTATTCTGACGAAACTATATACAACTACGAACGGGATCTACTAGTTTTTGAAAACTTCCTTAATGAGTCCCCTATTCCGTTTAATAAGATTAACAAAAGAATCGTCGAATCTTATAAAGCATATTTAGCTTCGATTGACCGGGAAACGCCTATTAAAGCAAGTGTCGAAAAAAAACTAGGCAGTTACTCAACAAACAGGTTCTTATCCTCACTGAGGTCATACTTCAGATACCTTATTAAAATGGACTACCCCTCCCCTATTCCGCCTGATGCCATTACTTTAATTAAAAAAGAAAAAAAAATTCCCAAAGTTCCGGAGTTCCAAGATACAGTGAAGTTGATAGAGTCCCCTTCGCAATTAGAGAAAAATCAAATTATAGCCAAAAGGAATCGTGCAATCTTAGAAGTCTTTTTTTCCACTGGTATAAGGATTTCTGAACTGGTGAATTTGAAGTTGAGTCAGATCAACAAAGAAGGGCAAATTTATATTTTAGGCAAAGGCAAAAAAGAAAGATTCGCTTACTTAACGCCAAGAGCTTTTCGTCATCTGAAAGAATATCTTAAAACCCGTAACGATGAATCAGCATACGTATTTATACCTTATAGTGGCCGAAATAAAGCAATGAAAGATAAGAAAGTTTCAACTAACTATATCCAGTATAAAATTAAACAATATCGCGAGATACTAGGTATAAATGTGCCTATATCTCCGCATGCTTTAAGAAGAGCCTTTGCTACATACTTAGCCGAATCAGGGGCAAGTCCAGCGGCTATTCAAATACTGTTAGGCCACGAGTCTTTGGATACAACAACACGCTATGTTCAAATTTCTAGCCGATACGCAAAAAAAGTTCATGAAAAATTCCATCCGTTAAAGGAGTAACTAGTCATTCTTTGTGAAAATCACCAGATCCTTAAAGAATAAAGATAGTGCTTTTGTAATCGGCAAAGTTTTAGAAAAATGTCTGAAATCAACCAGTTGTCTTAAAACATAGCCTAGAAATCCGGTGATTTCAGTTCTTTTATAGTGGAAATAAGCCCACTTCCCTCCTGCCGGGACAATCCATGAGTCATAAAACGGCTTATAAGGCCTTAATTTGCGGTTAGTAATGTGATTTATTATGTTTTTGGCCGCGGTTTCTCCCTGCTCAAAAGCCGTATGGGCCATTGCCGGAACCGGCTTTCCGGTTTTAGGGTCTGTGAAAGCGGCGTTATCCCCTATCGCAAAAATTTTCTCATTTTCAGTCTGGAGAAATTCATTAATTTCTATCATTCCTTTTTTGTTCATTTTTAATCCGAGATTTTCTAAAAGTCTCGAGCCGCGGATACCGCCGGCCCAAATAGTTAAGTCGGATTCGATTATTTCTCCGGTATCCCCTATTTTTATAAAATTCGGCCCAACTTCAGATACCGGCGAGTTAATTTTTATCCGAACCATTTCTGCGTTGAGCCTTTTCTCAATTTTTTTTCTTGCTTTTTCACTTATCGCCGGAAGAATATTCGGCCCTGCTTCGATAAGGTTTATCGCGGTGCATTTTTTATCCAAATTTTCGTCTTCGATTATATTTTTAACGCAGCAAGCCAATTCTGCGGAAAGTTCCACACCGGTGAATCCCCCGCCAATAATGTTTATTTTTATATCACCACCCTCCTTTTTTTTATAATTTTCGTAAATTTCCTTTATTTTTTTATAAACCCCGACTGCATCGTCGATCATTTTAAAATTAAAAGCGTATTCCCGGACTCCCGGAACGCCGTAAAATTCGGTTTCTCCTCCAAGGGCGATTATCAGATAATCAAAATCAATTCGATTAGCGCCATTTGTAATTACAAACCTATCTTTTAAATTGATATCTCTTATTTCTGCCTGGACAAAATTTATCCGTTTGCCGCTAAATATCTCATAAATCGGAATTGCCACCGAGCCCCGAAGATATTGGGCAAAACTATCCTGGATCAATCCATAGACTGTTGCAACTTCATAAAGTGAGGGCGTGAAAAGATGAAAATTATTGCGGTCAATCAAAGTTATTTTAAAATCTCTGTCATTCCCCAGTTTTTTTTCTAATTCCAAAGCCGCGCTGATTCCTCCAAAACCTGCTCCGAGAATTAAAATATTAGTCATATTAATATGTCTGCATATAATCGAAAGGATTTAAGCTTCCTTGCCAGTAGTTAAAATAGATTTGGCCTGTTTTCGGGCCGATAAAACTGAAAAACTCATAATATAAGCTTAAATGAAGATGAGAACCGGTGACAAAACCAGTGGCTCCTTCAAAGCCCAGAACAGTATTTTCATTGACTCTTTCCCCTGCTAAAACCAAAGCAGGCTCTTTCATATGTCCATAAACGCTGACCAAATCATTATCGTGCCTTATGGCAACCCAGTTTCCGGCAGCGTTATTAAAGCCTTTAGCCAAAACAGTTCCAGAGCCGATTGATCTTATTTCAGAGCCTAATCCTTCTTTTAAATCAATTCCATTATGCGGCGCTCCTCCATAGGCGCCTCTTTTTGCAAAGCTGGTATATCCGTAGCCTTGGGTAATTATATAATCATCCATCGGCATTTTAAAGAGTTTTGTTCCTTTCGGAGGAATTGCGGCGGCTTTGACCCGGACAATAAAAATTCCTTGCTTCCGCGCTTCGGCTTCAAACTCCTGCAATTCTTTATAGAATTCTGCCTTTTTTCTTTCGACTTCGTTTAAAAGCTCCTGGAATTTTTGTTCCTGGCCTTTTGTTTTAACAAGAAAATCGCTTTTAGTTACTTGAGTTCCTTCAAAAGCCTTCTTTTGGTTTCCCCTCTTTCTGTTAAGCAGCTCCAACTGGTTTTTCTTATCTTCGGCTTCTTGTTTTTTGACTTCTAATTCATTTTTTAAGGCGATAAATTCAACTAAGCGGCTCGTTAGTTTATTTTGAATGAGGCTCATTCGGTCAATGTGGTTTAGAAAATCAGAGATTTTGCTGTTAGCCAAAAGCACGGTTGCCAAATTGGTTCTTTCCATCTCGTTCAGCTCTCGTATTAGTTTTGAAATGCTTTCTTTGTTTTCTTTTACTTTTATCCCGGTTTTGTATATTTCACCGGTAAGATCCTTGATTTCCAGTTCGGCCAGATCAATTTTTCCGGTAGTAGCTATTATATCTAACCTCAATTTGGCTATTCGATTTTCAAGAATAGATATTTCTCTTTTTAAAGTTTCACCTTCTTTATGTTTCTGTTTTATCTGATTTTGATATCCGGCCGATTGCCTTTCGAGCTCCTGTATCTGATTTCTTAGTTCGAGAATTTTATCGGAGGTATTGGCCGCGGCATCGGGAAAAGTAAAGATTGAAAGACAAAAAGCAAAAACAGCAGCTAAAAAATAAAGATATTTAAACATTTAAATATTTAAATTTATTTTGTTAATAGCCTTATCCAGCCTTTTAATAACTTCTTCTTTTGATAAAACTTCTAAAATATCAACTGGATCAGGCGAGGTTTCGCGTCCAGTTAAGGCAACTCTTAAAGGCCAATAAACCGCTCCCCTATCTCCGGCAAATTCAGTCTTGGCAATCTCGTCTAATTTGATTTTGATATAATCTTTGTCGAAGATATTCCAATCAACCGGTTCAAGCGCTTCTTTTGTTAAATTTAAGGACTTTTTAATTGCTTCGGCCGGCGTGTTTTTCCAGTTTAGCAACTCTCTTTTATACTCGGGTTCTTTGAAAAAATAATCAAAATCAGCCGCATCAGAGAGTTTTTCCATTCTCTCGGTCATCATATGCCTTATTTTTTCCAGATATTCGTCTTTGACTCCGTCTATTTCCAAATTATTTGTGATAAACGGCATAATTGTCGTTCTGAATTGTTCCGGCGTCAGCTGATGGATGTAATAAGCATTCATCCAATTGAGTTTCTTTATATCAAAAACTGCGGGCGACTTCTGGACATCTTTCAGATCAAACAAAGCCGATAGTTCTTCAATCGAGTAAATGTCTTCGGGCTTTTCACCTTTGATCTCGATTTTCCCCGGCCTCCAGCCCATGAGAGCCATAAAATTGATCATTGCTTCAGGTATGTACCCTTGTTCTTTGTATTCTTTAACTGATTCTGCTCCGTGCCTTTTCGACAACTTAGTTCTGTCCGGTCCGAGAATTAAAGGCAAATGGGCATATTGAGGCTTTTCTATTTCCAAAGCTTCCTGAATCAAAATTTGTTTAGGGGTGTTAGAAATGTGATCTTCCCCCCTGATAATGTGAGAAATTTTTGTTTCATAATCGTCTATTACTACGGCGAAATTATAAAGAGGAGTCTCCAGATTTTTGGCTAAGCTCAAATCCCCTATCAGATTTTCTTTCCATTCGATTGTTCCCCGGATAAGGTCATTAAAATGGATTACCCGAGTAGCATTTTCATCAACCTTTAATCTTATAATTCCTTTTTGGTCAATTTGGGCATTTTTATACTTATGTTCGCAAATATGCCTTGGTGCTTCGCGACGAGCCATCTGTTCTTCGCTTTCTTTTTTAAGTTCTTCAACCGTATGATAGCACCAGAACGCTTTGCCTTCGTCTAATAACTTTTGGAGGTATTTTTTATACACGCCTATCCGTTCGCTTTGCTTGTAAAATTCATCCCAAATGATCTCTAACCAATTAAATGAATCTTTGATATCTTCTTCGAATTTGGGATCAGAGCGCTCCAGATCAGTATCCTCGATTCTTAAAATAAAAGTGCCTTTATTTTTTCGAGCGAAAAGCAAATTAAAAAGCGCCGTTCGAGCTAGACCAATATGAAGCGGCCCAGTGGGAGATGGCGCAATTCTGACTCGGATTTGATTAGACATATATTGTATTCTAACCTATATTTAACATCGATTCCAACGACGAGTATGAGAATTTCCAGCGGATTTACTAAAATCGGCAAAGAGATCGGCAGGTTCAAAGAAAAGAAGCCTGATAGCGGCATTCATGGACCGGTGCATGCCTTGGCTAAAGAGATTTCTGAAACATTCGGGGAGCCTAAAAAATTCCCTATGTATCTGGGGATAATAAAAAATATCGGGCTTAAAAGGGCTTATGAAATATTCTCAAAAATCAGGCAGTCGAAAAGCATAAAAGATCCGGGAAAATTATTTGTCTATGAATCGCGCTACAAAATGGAAATCGTAAAAAAACCGGCAGAAATTTTAACCAAAAAATTGGCTGATGTTGACTTGATAACGGCTCAATTGAAAAAGGTTATTTTAAAAATGAAAAAGATAATGAGAGAAAATAAGGGAATCGGTCTGGCGGCCAACCAAATCGGTTTGAATATGAAGCTTTTTGTTATAGATGAGGAATTGGCCAAAGAATACAATGCGCCGGATGTTTATATAAATCCGGAGATTAAGCCTTACCCGCCTGCTGGACGGGCAGGTTCAAAAGACACTGAAGAAATGGAAGAAGGATGTTTAAGCATTCCGGAAACTTGGCTGAAAATTAAAAGGTCGAAAAAAGTTAAAGTTAAAACCGTAGATGAAGAAGGAAAAAAGCATAAATTCATCGCCAAAGGAATGCTTGCCCGAGTTCTGCAACACGAATATGACCATCTGCAGGGGGTTTTGATAACGGATAAATAATAGCTCGGACACACCCAATTTCTAAATAATAAAGCCTCTCGGGTATAGTTGTTTCAGAAACGTTCGGTCTCATACATCTTATATTATAATTATCTTATCTCCTGTTTATCAGAATATGAATAAGAATTCATATAATAACTGCGTTCGGTTGAAATGAGTAAATTTATTTACTCATTTCTCCCTCACTTGTTATTATAAACCCTCACTCCTCGTTCGCCTCGCTACATATCTTATTCTTCTCTTAACGGCTCGGCTCACGAGGTTCTTCAACAACCATACCCTGCGGCTTTATTAGAAATTGGCTATATCCTCCATCAGTCATCTTTCAGATTCCGTCTTGTCAGAATTTCGCCGGCGAAGCCCGGAGAATATTTACAAAAACGATGAAGCCCGCGAGAAGCGTGGCTTCATCGCGGGCGTTGGTTTTTAGCGAAGCAGCATTGCTCCTGCTAGAGCTAATACGGCGCCGCCAACACGAAAGTTCCAACGAGCAAAGCTTGCACGAGGATGATGAATAGATTCATGCAAGCTTTGCGAGGTTATGATAAACCCAGCAAGAATTACTGCTAACTCCCACCTTCCGGCAACGACCGGTAAGAGCACGAACAGAGGGAAAATCCATCGGTTGAATATGTGGTTCATTTATGCACCTCCTTTTTCTAATCTATAGTTTATTTTTACTTTTGTCAACGGCGGATTTTGGAGCGAAGTTTTAATATAGTAAGCGAAAAGCGGCGAGCAATATCAATTTTTGAATTGGGAAGTATCTTGCAAATTGCCGGAATCTTTATGAAAATTTGCCGATGACAAATCTACGGGGGAGGTATCCTGATTTGTCGGCAAATTGAATAAAGTAACGGAGATTCAATTTACAAGAAGGGCTACCCTTATGAAGGAATTGATATTGCTCGCGCAAGGTTTTCGCTACATATAAATGAAACTTTTATTTTTCGGCACATCAGACTTCTCAAAGCCGGTTTTTGAGGTCTTAAAAAAATGTGATTATTCCCCTATTTTGTGGAATCAGCAGGGTTCTTTTGACGACTTTAAAAAAATAAATCCCGATATCTGCATTGTCGCCGCTTACGGAAAAATAATTCCGAAAGATTGGCTTGAAATTCCTAGATATGGATTTTTGAATATCCATCCCTCGCTTCTGCCAAAATACCGCGGGGCCTCCCCTATCCAAACCGCAATTTTAAACGGCGATAAAGAATCCGGTATTACTATAATTTTGATGGATGAAAAAATAGACCATGGGCCGATACTCGCTTCGCGAAAATTTTCAATTTTCAACAGCAATTCCGCAACGAGCCGCAAGCGGCTCGGCGGAACCTTCGACGAGCATTTTAAATTTTCAAAATATAAAGAATTGGAAAAAGAATTGGCAGAACTGGGAGCACAGCTTCTTATTGAAACCTTGCCAAAGTGGATTGCCGGCGGGATAAAATCAAAAGAGCAAAATCATAATCAGGGAACTTATACTAAAAAATTATCGTGGGAAGATGGTAAAATTGACTGGTCAAAAACTGCGGTAGAAGTTGAGCGGCAAATCAGAGCTTTGAATCCGGAGCCGGGTACTTGGACCACATGGAACAACAAAGTTTTAAAAATTATTGAGGCCGAATCAATAGAATCAAAATTGGCCGGTGAACCTGGCTTGGTGATTAAGGTTGAAAGTGAGGTTTTGGTGAAATGCGGGGTTAATGCCTTGATTCTTAAAAAAGTCCAGCTTGAAGGCGGGAAACCGCTTTCAATCAAAGATTTCCTAAACGGCCATAGAAATTTCGTCGGTTCCAAATTGACTTAGCGAAAAGCTTTCCTCGGCATATGTTTTCGAAAACCGCTCACAAAACCCAGCGAGTTTTGCTCGCTGTACTTGCGACCTCCTAAAGTCAAGACTAGCCCTCGCTCCACCCAGCTAAGCTGGGCTTCGCTCGGTCTTCATACAATCTTGACTTACCCTGCTAGTCGGTCTCCAGAACTTTTCGAGAAACATATGCCTCGCGCTTTTCGCTAGATTAAGAATCAAAACTCGGCTGTACCCTTGAGCTCTGATTATTTTGAAACTATACGTGTTTTATATGCCTTTACTTTTCGGTCAAAAAGTATAAAATTAGAAAGCGGCTCGGCATCTAAATTTCTGAGTCTGGGGAGTCGTCTTAGAAAATAGCCGCTATCTTTATGAAAATTTGCCGAATGATAAATCTATGGCGGAGGTACCCTAATTTATCGGCAAATTGAATAAAGTGGCGCGCTATTTTCAAGAAGGGGCACCAAAGGAAGAAATTTTGATGCCGAGCGCAAGCTTTCTACTTATTCATGTTAGGAATGAACGATCTAAAAATCGGGACTTTTTTTATAATAGAGGGACAGCCTTACGAAGTTTTGTATTCCCAGCATCTTAAAATGCAGCAGCGCCGGCCGGTAATGCAGACTAAAATAAAAAACCTTTTGACCGGAAAGGTAATTGAGAAGAATTTTCAGCAGTCCGACTACTTCGAAGAAGCCGACATTCAGAAAAAAGAAGTTAAGTTTTTATACTTTCACAGGAACGAATTCTGGTTTTCAGAACCAAATGATCCATCCAAAAGATTTAAATTGGGTGAAGATATTATTGGCGAATCAGCTAAATTTTTAAAATCCAATACATCCATAATCTCGCTTCTTTTCAATGGCCAAATCATAAATATCGAGCTTCCGGTTAAAATTGATTTTAGAGTTATAGAGGCTCCGCCATCAAGCCGCGGCAATACCGCCCAAGGAGGGACAAAGCAGGTTAAAATCGAAACTGGCGCAATGATTAATGCACCTCTTTTTATTGAAGAAGGAGACATTATCAAAATAAATACCCAAACCGGCGAATACGCTGAAAGAGTTGAAAAGAAATAATTTATTTGACCTCTCTATAACAAAAAAATAGAATAAATCCAATGCCCGTCACTCTGATTAAAAAGCTAAAAAGGATCTGGCGCTATCTTGGAGCAGGATTGATCACCGGAGCGGCTGATGACGATCCGGCCGGAGTTACTACTTACGCAATTGCCGGCACCAGACTCGGTTTTTCGTCTTTATGGACGGCTTTTTTCACTTATCCTTTGATGACGGCAATTCAGGAAATGTCCGCCAGAATCGGCATAATCACGAAGATGGGGTTAGCCGGAGTGTTAAAAAAGCATTATCCTTTTGTTCTTCTTATTTTTATCGCTCTTTTAATGGTTTCAAGCAATATTTTTAATATCGGGGCTGATATTTCCGGTATGAGCGCGGCCACGAATCTTTTAATTCCTTTCATTTCGCCGAAAATTTTTGCTTTGCTCTATTCTGTTTTGATCATTTATTTGATGATTGCTTGGGATTTTAAAAAAATGATCAAGTCCTTTAAATGGTTAAGCTTCACTCTTATCTTTTATGCGATTGCCGCTTTTTTCGTATCCCACGACTGGGGGCAAGTTTTCAGATTTATCATCACTCCGGAGCTTACTTTGAACAAAGAAACCATTTCGCTGATCATTGCCGTTTTCGGGACGACTCTTTCGCCGTATCTTTTTTTCTGGCAGACGACCGAAGAAGCGATTGAAGAAAAAAACCACCATCACGAGCATCACCATATCCACGATGAAAAGCTTAAAAAAGAAATAACTCATATGGAGAAGGATGTCGCTTTTGGAATGTTTTTTTCAAATTTAATTATGTTTTTCGTAATGATGCTGGCCGCCACTCTTTTTTATAATAAAACCGTAACCATTGAAACGATAGACGAGTTGTCGCGGCTGCTTGAGCCTCTGCTTGGAAAATTGGGCCAGATAGTTTTTACCTTTGGAATTGTCGGAACGGGATTGATGGTGATTCCGATTTTGTCTCTTGGCTCGGCCTATATTTTGGCGGAAACTTTTGGCTGGAACGAGGGAATGGGCAAGTTTCACCGAGCCAAAGAGTTTTATTTGGTTATAATAGTTTCAACGGCTTTGGCCCTTTTAATGAATTACTTCGGCTTTAATCCCGTAAAGTTGTTGTTTTACACTGCTTTGTTTCACGGCATCATATCCCCTCCTTTAATCTTGACTATTCTTTCAATTTCAAATAATAAAAAAATAATGGGAACTTATGTAAATTCAAGCATTATCAATATTTTGGGATTTGGAGCTTTTCTGATTATGACCGTGGCAGTGATAATGTTTTTCATTTTATGATTTTTTTATGAAAATTTTAAATACTTTATCCGGCCAGAAAGAGGAATTTGAGCCGATTCAAGATAAAAAAGTCGGGATGTTCGTTTGCGGCCCGACGGTTTATGACTGGTCTCATATCGGACATGCAAGGACCTATGTAATTTTTGATATTATTTCAAAATACCTTCGCTCCAAAGGCCATAAAGTCAAATTCATAATGAACATCACGGATATAGACGATAAAATAATTGAGCGAGCCAGAAATGAAGGCAAGTCTTGGAAAGAAATCGCTGATTTTTTTGAAAAAGAATTTATGGCTGATATGAATGCCCTTTATATTAAAGTTGATAAATTTGCCAAAGCGACTGACCACATTAAAGAAATAATCAAACAAATAAGTGCTTTGGTTAAAAAGAGCTACGCCTATGAAATTGAAGGCGAAGGCGTGTATTTTGATATTTCGAAATTCGAAGATTACGGAAAGTTATCAAAAAGAACTGTTGAACAGGCCGAAGACGCTGTATCCCGTATAGACGAATCGGTTAGTAAACGGAATAAAGGCGATTTTGTCTTATGGAAGTTTTCAACAGCGATTCCGCAACCCGCCTATGGCGGGGCGGAACCTTCGACGAGCACAGCAGACGAGCCTTCGTGGGATAGCCCATGGGGCAAAGGCCGCCCGGGCTGGCATATTGAAGATACTGCTATTTCAGAAAAATATCTTGGAAAGCAATATGAAATCCATTGCGGCGGCCGGGACCTGGCTTTTCCCCATCATGAAGCAGAAATAGCTCAGCAGGAAGCGGCTTCAGGTAAAAACCCTTTTGTTAAATATTGGCTTCATTCAGGATTTGTTACGGTTGACGGCCAGAAAATGTCCAAGTCATTGGGAAATTTTATAACAATAAGAGAAGTTCTCCAAGAATATCCTCCGGAAGCTTTGCGTTTTATGATTGCATCTTCTCATTATCGCTCCCCTGTTGCTTACAGCGAAGATTTAATAAAATCGAGCGAAGCGGCTATCCAAAGAATCATTGAGCTGAAAGACAAGCTCGATTTGCTCAAGAAAAGCTCAAATGCGGAAGATTTAGATATTGGGGTTGAAAACCTGATAAAAACCGCCAGAGAAAAATTCGAGGAAAAAATGGATGATGACTTTAATACGCCGGAAGCAGTAGCCGTGATTTTTGATTTTATAAGGATGGTAAACGGGTTGATTGACGAGAACAAGATCAGCAAGAAATCAGCGGATAAAATATTAAAATTCATTGAAGAGTTAGATAAAGTTCTTGGAGTAATCCCTGAAAAAAAATCTATTCCGGCAGAGATTTCGAAGCTGGTTCAAACCAGAGAAAAATTGAGAAAAAATAAAGAATGGCTGGAAGCTGATAAAATAAGGGACCGGATTCAGGAAGGGGGCTACTCAATCGAAGATACTTTGTACGGGCCATTAGTGAAGAAGAGCTTAGAACATAGAATTTAGAATATAGGAATTAGAAATTTTCAACACCCTATCCCCTAGCAGAAGAACATAGAATTTAGTAATTAGAACTTAGGACTATGACGAATCTGCCGGACAAACTGCCGCCTCAAAATCTGGAAGCCGAAAGATCGGTTCTGGGCGCTATTTTAATTGATAAGAACTCGATTGAAAAAGTCGTTGATATGCTCAAGGCGGAAGACTTTTACAGCCGTCAGAATCAGTTGATTTACGAGGCAATGGTCAAGCTTCTTGAGAAAAATGACCCGATAGATATTCTTACGGTGACCAATAGGCTTGAGGAATTTAGCCAGCTTGAAGATGCGGGCGGAGCGGCTTACCTTACTTCGCTCCTTGCCGCCACTCCGACCTCGGCTCATATTTTAAATTACGCCAAGATAGTTCAAAGAAAGAAAATTTTGAGAGATTTGATTGATTCAGCCCACAAAATTATGAGCCTCGGCCATCAAGAAGACGAAAGCATCGAAAAAATTCTTGATCAGGCGGAGCAAAAACTCTTTTCCGTGTCCCAACGTTCAATCACCCAGGAATTCGTAGCGATTAAAGAAGAACTGCACGAAGCTTTTGAGAGGCTGGAAAGACTGCATAAGGGCGATGGCGCCTTAAGAGGAGTTCCAACCGGTTTTGTGGATTTGGATAATATGCTGGCCGGACTCCAAAGGTCTGATCTAGTGATTCTCGGAGCGCGGCCGTCGCTGGGTAAAACTACTTTTGCCTTGGATATAGTCAGGAATGTGGCCAGAAAAGAAAATACAGGAGTCGGCATATTCAGTCTTGAGATGTCTAAAGATCAGGTGATTGACAGGATTCTGGCGGCTGAAGCAGGAGTAGGGCTTTGGAAATTGAGAACCGGCCACCTGACCAGTTCCGGAGATTTTAATGATTTTTCAAAAATTTCGCTTGCCTTAGATACTCTTTCAAAACTGCCAATTTTTGTAGATGACACTCCTTCGCCCACGGTTTTGCAAATCAGAGCAATGGCGAGACGGCTTAAAGCCAGAAATGAACTGGGGCTTTTAGTCGTGGATTATCTCCAGCTGGTTCAGCCTAGAAGCGACATTGACGGCTATGTCCAACAGGTTACTGATGTAGCCAATTCTTTAAAAGCGCTTGCCCGAGAGTTGAATATTCCGATTATTGCCGTTTCCCAGCTTTCCCGAGCTGTTGAGGCGCGGCCTGACCAAAGGCCCAGGCTTTCTGATTTAAGAGAATCAGGGGGAATTGAACAGGCTGCTGATTTGGTTATGTTCATCCATCGCGAAGACAGGGTCAGGCAGAATTCAGACAAAAAAAATATCGCCGAGATCATAGTTGCTAAACATCGAAACGGCCCCATCGGCAGTATGGAGCTCTATTTCGACGAAGAAGAAGTGAGTTTCAAGAATCTGGCGAAGAGTATCTAAGTGTAGCCGCAAATTCTATTATCTATCAGAACTCTCGGACATACCCAATTTCTAAATAATAAAGCCTCTCGGGTATAGTTGTTTCAGAAACGTATAGATACGAAACCCATAAAACAATATCATTTTTTTAAATCTAGCTGCCCGTTTGGCGATGCCTTCTCAGGAACCTCGCGAGCCGAGCCGTAAGTAGAAGATAAACTATGTAGCGAGGCGAACGAGGAGCGAGGGTTTATTCTGATAAACAGGGAACTACCTAATTTATTACAAGTTGTATGAGGCCGAGCATTTCCTGAAAGACATTGCCAAAAAAGGGCAGCTGGTGTTGCCAAACGGTGGCGAACTAAGAGATGCTTAAAATTTCAACTTCGGTGAAGGGCTGGCGGTGGCCTTTTTTTACTTTGTAGCGGGTTTTATTTTTATATTTAAAAACAATTTTCTTCTCACCCCTGCCCTGTTTTAAAACCTTGGCTTTAATTTTTATTCCCTCGACAAGAGGCTGGCCTACTTGTATTTCTTTATCGTTGCCGAAAAGCAAAATCTGATCAAAGTTAAATTCTTCGCCTTCGTTTTGATTCAGCTTTTCGACTTTTAGTTTTTGTCCTTCGGAAACTATATATTGTTTTCCGCCGGTTTTAATTATTGCGATATTCATAATTTTGGCGACCCCAATGGGATTCGAACCCATATTGCCGGAATGAGAATCCGACGTCCTAAACCATTAGACGATGGGGCCGGTTAGATAAAACCGCCTCATTTGGGCGGTTCTATCATAACAGATGCAAAATCCGATTGTCCAGTTAAATTAATAATTTAGGGGGTGACTTGAAAGAGACTGGAATGCCGCAGGCGCTGGAGGAGTTGGAGGCATTGGCGGAGACGGGCTTTGATGCCGGCGGGTGAAATCGAGCTCATTTATTATTTCAGTCTTTCCTTTTTTCTTGCCCCAGAAATAACCAATTATCGCTAAAGCGACAGCTAATATAACTAAGAACCAATTCCATCCGCTAAAACCTGATATATTTGCACCAAGTGCTCCATTCGAATCATTTATTTTGAAACTGGCCCGGGCCGAATCGCTCATTTTGCCGTTTGAATTTACTGCATGAACCCACCAGTTATAAGTTTTCCCTGATTCAACCGCTATCGTAATCGAATTATTCTGATAATTATTTATGCAGACATAATGGGGGTTATCCGGACAATTGTTTCGTGAGTCGCGCAAATCGGTTTCTTCTCCGACAATATCTACTCTTACAGCATAAGATTTAGCGCCTTTAACCGAATTCCAAGAAAGCGTTATTGAATTCGTATCTTTATCAAATAACTGGCTGTTCGGAGCAAGATTGGCAGGTGCAGATATTTGTAAATTGCTATCGCCAAAGTAACCTCCGGTTGCAGCTTTTGCCGTTCTGGCTGTCGGAGGGTCTATTAAACAAGAACCAAAAGCCGCTCGGCCAAAAGCGTCAGTGGCAGTAACTCGCGCGGTTTTAAGACCGGGCGTAGAGAAAGAAGTAGTGATAATTTTTCCTGTTCCGAAGACATCTCCGCTCCAGGCATAAAGAACCGGCTCAACGCCGCCTGTATGAGCCGCGGCTACCGTAACCGGTTCCCCTATTCTAACTATAAATTTATTTGGCGCACAGGCTACCGTAAAGTTATAGAAAGGTGTGGGAGTCGGGGTTGGATATGGCGTTGGATAAGGAGTCAGATATGGAGTCGGCCAAATCACCGAGAATGGAAAAGGAGTCGGCCAGTGAATATTAACCGTTTGATAGTTGTTATTGATCTGGTTATTATTTTGGGTTTGATTATTGTTTTGGTTTTGTTTTTGGTTGTTATTTTGGTTTTGGCTTACACAGACTATCTGCGAATTCCAAATCTGGGCGGTTGTTCCAGGCGGACAATGAAAAGGCGTTGGAGTCGGAGTATGGCTCGGCGTTGGAGTCGGTGTAGGTGTCGGCGTTGGGGTATGACTCGGTGTAGGAGTGGGAGTGTGTGATGGAGTCGGAGTCGGTGTGGGAGAAGGAGTAGGCGTAGAGGTTGGAGTAGGAGTAGGCTGTATCACCGTAACAGTAGCGTTATCAGTCGCTGAAAAACCAGCCTGATTAGAACAGGTGATTTTGAAAGTAGTTGTTTGAGTCGGCCAGACCACTTCGCTTCCTGAAGTATTTTTAACTCCTGACCAGCCGCTATGAGCAACACAGAAATTAGCGTTATGCGAGGTCCAGCTTAAAATAGAAAAGCTGCCTTTAAAAATAATAGTTGGATTAGCCGTTAAGTTAACAGAAACTTTAGGTATAGGAGTAGGTGTCGGGGTTGGTGTATGACTTGGTGTAGGGGTGGGAGTATGTGATGGAGTAGGTGTAGGTGGCGGTGGTGTAGAAGTAGGAACTATGACTTGAATAGTAGAAAACAATCTTTCTCCAAAAAATGCATCATGAAAAGGAGCATGGCAAGTATGCCCATCTGCTCTTATATAGTCTGCGCCGGCTCTGTGAACCATACTCATACTTAAAGGATGAGTTCCGCTATGAGGAGCTGTTATCGTGAAATTCCAGGCTACTTCGCCATTTGGCCAAACTCCATATGGCAGATGTCCGTATGAAGGATTGAGAAATGCCGGTCCTTCAATTTGTGCAAATTGATAAAACGAACCGTGATACCATCTGGTGTTTCCCGTATCTTTTAGAGTAACACTGAAGTTAAAGTGTTGGCCCGGCTGCAATGTTAAATGTGAAGGCAAATTAGTGCTTACAATTCTACTATCATCAACGCAGTTAATATGTGGAGGTGGTGTATGAGTAGGCGTTGGAGTCGTTGGAGTCGGGGTATGTGTAGGAGTCGGGGTTGGCAGAGAGCAGTCATTTATTCGATTAATATTCACTGTGATGTTTTCATCCGAATTTAAAACAATAGTACCAGTATCAAAGCTTTGGTGATTATGAGACGCGATATGCAGATAAAAAACTCCTGAACGAAGATTATTGAAAGTAAATGAACCGGCAGAATTAGTAATTCCAAAAGCGCCGTCGTCCGGGCCATTGACAATAACAATCTGTGCTCCATTAACCGGGCCGCAGACATCATTGATATTTACCGTTAGGCTGTAGGAAGAATCTGCCTGGCCAAATCCTGCAAAAGAAATGGCCAAAATAGCGCTAAAAACCAAGCCTATAACGGCTTTTTTGCTAGCCAAAAAACGAATATTCATATAGTTCATTTTTTGATAAAACTTAAATTAGATCCATTGACCTTTCAAACTAATGTTAGCATAGAGGCCCAAATCTGTCAAACTCTGTCAATATTGACTAATTTATTTAAATAAAGTATAAATTTATTAATTCAATCTTGGAAACTCTCAAAAAGCGGAGTCAAAACTGATTCCGCCCTTCTAGTTTATATTGCCAAAAATGCCAGCGATAAAGGGCCCAGCCTATGGGCATCGGCAGCCAGAAAGTAAAAGCTCTCAAAAGAATTGTCATCGCAAAAGCCGGACTGGCCGGCACGCCGAATGATATTAGAATCAAAGTCATAGAGCCTTCAAAAACCCCAAGCGCCCCCGGAACAAAAGCAATCATTCCAATAAATCTGACCAGCGAAAAAACTATAAAGGCAAGCCTGAAACCGATTGGATAGCCGATGGCAAAAGAAATGAAGTAAAGGGTGAAAGTATGGGCCAGCAAGATCATACATTGCCAGAAAAAAGCAGACCAGAAATCTTTAGTTTTCTTCTGAAGCTCTCTGAAATTTATAGAAGTTTTTAACTGATCAAAAATCATTTCCAGATGTTTAGCGCGATTTGTTTCTTCCCCATTTTTATTTTCAAAACGATTATGGAACCAATTGGTTAGCCATTTGGCTAATTTGCCTCTTCTCTTTCTCTGGATCATAAAAAAAACAGAAACGGCAATAATGGCCAAAAAAACAAAAGTGTAGATTAAGTATCTAAGTTCAGGGATATCGGCAATGGCGCCGCCTCTCAAAATAATTATCCAAGAGATAATAAAAAAAAGACCCATCGCCATCCATAGAGTCATAATTTCAATAAAGGCCCGGCCGATGCCTTCACTTACTGTAAGCCCGTATTTTCTAAGATACTGGACAAAAAAAACCTGGCCCGACAATCCGGCCGAGGGCAGGGCCTGATTCAAAAACTGAACCACGAAAGACATCGGATATAGATTCTTTGTTTTTACTTCCAGATCTTTTATCCGCAAAACATCTCTGTAATTCAAGGCCTGGAAATAATAAACAAAAAGCTGGATCACGATGATAGCGAGGAGCCATCCAAGCGATGAAACAGTAAAAACCGAACCAATGAGTTTCAGTTCGGAAAATTTTAGATAAACAATTACCAAAACAGCAATGGTAATGAAATAAAATAAAAAATGTTTTAACTTCATCGTATTTTTTTATGTCTGAAACAGGTAATCAAATGATCATTCATCATTCCAATGCCCTGCATATAAGCATAGCAGGTTGTCGGCCCGACAAAAACAAAACCGCGTCTTTTCAGATCGCGGCTCATTAGCTCCGACTCTTTGCTTTTTGAACGAATCTGACTGAAACTTTCGCACCGATTATTGATTGTTTTATAATCCGTGAATTGCCAGATGTATTTATCAAAACTTCTGAATTCTTCCTGAATTTTTAAAAAAGCCTCGGCGTTTTTAACCGCTCCTAAAATCTTAAGCCGGTTTCTTACCAGTCCCCTGTCTTTCATTAAGACCTTTATTTTATTTTTATCGTATTCGGCGACAGCCTTTGCGTTGAAGCCGCTGAAAGCTTTGCGGAAATTTTCTCTTTTATGTAAAATTGTCCGCCACGAAAGTCCGGCTTGAAAAGTGTCTAAAATTAAATATTCGAAATGAAGATTGTCTTTGTGGCAGGGTCTCCCCCATTCTTTATCGTGATACTCGATCATCAGTTTATCTTCTCCCGGCCATGAACATCGGTTTATTTCAGCTTTATTCACAATTTCAATAATACATTAATTTTTAAAAAATCTAAACTCTGTTTTTGGCTTCTTGCAATTAATTCTATTTAAGCTATACAATCAAATTTGTAGATGGAGTCGTTTGCGTTTTGGACAAGGTCTCGGACCGTTTAATTATTTTTACGCGCTTTTTGTCTTTCATTCTCGGTCAGATATTTTTTTCTAAGCCGGACAGATTTGGGCGTAATTTCAAGATATTCATCATCAGCCATTATTTCAAGCCCGCGCTCTATGCTTAATTCAAAAAATGGCTTTAACTCGATTGCTTCGTCAGAACCTGAAGAACGCATATTGCTCATTTTTTTGCCTTTTGTAGGATTAACCGTCATTTCTTCTCCCTTAGAAGTATTTCCAATGACCATTCCTTCATAAACTTCGGTGGCTGGGCCTATATATAAGGTACCTCTCTCTTGCAAACCCCATAAACTGAATCCAAGAGCTTTGCCAGCAGCCATCGAGATCATCGAACCGACAACTCTTTTGCGTATCTCTCCGGCATGCGGCTTAAATCCAATGACTCTTGAAGATAAAATACCTTCGCCTCTGGTATCAACGATGAATTGGTTGCGATAACCCAATAATCCGCGCGTCGGGCCTTCAAAAAACAAACGGGCAAGATTATCCTTTTCGGTCATATTCTTTAAGATAAAGCTACGCATTCCCAAACGCTCGATTATCGCTCCCTTATATTCGGCAGGAATATCAATAATTACTTCTTCAAATGGTTCTTTTTTTACCCCGTCTTCATCATGAATGATTACCTGTGGCTGGGAGACTTGAAGTTCGAATCCGGCTCGACGCATATTTTCAAGAAGAATGGCAATATGAAGTTCGCCGCGGCCAAAAA
>ERZ1292623.445-Hain-H51-01um-R1-445-length-44711-cov-23_pt1 | contig 44711 bp, 73 predicted proteins | sample MGYA00564398_ERZ1292623 | MGnify/ENA primary metagenome ERZ1292623 (study PRJEB36523, sample SAMEA6512633) | groundwater metagenome | collected 2019-01-07 | study: AquaDiva: Metagenomics assemblies of 32 groundwater samples
CGCAGCGTGGGCCGCAGCGGGGGCCGCAGCGTGGGCCGCAGCGGGGGCCGCAGCGGGGGCCGCAGCGGGGGCCGCAGCGGGGGCCGCACAGACCAAGCGTGTCCTCTGGTGGATCGGCGCGTCGGACACCTACCCGGAGTGACCGATGACTGACTCCCCCGACCGCGAGGCGGTCATCCTGCGCGAGATACGTGCGGCGTTCTCGCACTACAGCGAATGCTCTGATGCTGTCGTTCGAGATGCATTCCGTATCCCCATTTGCCTTGCCGACCGCATCTGGTCGCACGTCGAATCGCTGAACGCGACGGCGCTGGTGGAGGCGAGGCGGGCGGGCGCGTATGAGGCGCTGGCACACTACGAGCGCAACATCCGGTCTTGCGTGTGTACGCCACTAACCGCGCAGGGGGTTGGCGACGATGTGCGGGAGTTTCGCGCGCGACTGTACGCCCCGCCCCGTCCGGCCATCGCCCCGGTGCCGCTCTCGGGCGGGCGGACGCTCGCGTGGGATGGGGAGCGGGAAGGGTATCGCGTGATTCGTGGTCCGGTTGCAACAGGATGGGAAGGGTCCGAGCCCGACCTTCTGATTCACTACTGCGCGTACACCCTTGCCGACGCGCGGGCGATCCTCGCGTTCGTGGCGCAGGTCGAGGGGGTGGCGACGTGAGCCGCGACTGGAGTGACGAAGCGCTGGCCCCGTTCGCCGAGTTGGGTGAGGAGGTCGCGGGTGCGTGCTGTCCGAAGTGTGGCGTGCGCTACAACGACTGGTTCATCGACGGGCGCGGCAATCGCTACTGCTGGCCTTGTTGGGCTGGCATCGCGCCGGAGCCGAAGTGGCCGCCTTATCCCCGCACCGCTCACGGTCGCCGCCTCTGGTTCATTCTGCTCCCGGCGCTCTATCTCGCCCTGCTCGCCTACGCAACGTTCGGAGGTCCCTCGTGACCGCCCGTCGTGGTCCGGCGCGGCGCAAGGCGCGGACGTGGAAGTCGGGTGCGTCGGGATGCTGGTGGGCCATCGTGCCGCGTTGGAATGACTCGACGCATCCCCTCCCGTGGAACTGTGGCTACACGCGGGCGATTGCGTGGCAGAACTGGAGCGAGGCCCGTCCGCGCAGAGTTGGTGATATGCGCGAACCCTCCCGCGCCAAGTGGAAGTCCGTCCGCGTTCGCATCGTGGAAGTCCTCCCGGCGCGGAGCCGCAAGTGAGCGGGCGCGCCCACCACGCGATGCTGGACCGCATCCTCGCTGTGGTGCGGGGAGGGAGCGAGAATGAGTGAACGCGAGCGGGAGAACGCGCTTGACCGCCTCAGTCAAGAGGTCGCCTATGCAAAGAAGTTGGACAGCGCGTGGATTGATTGCGTGCTGGTGGCCGACGTGGAAGAACTACTTGCCGCCCTCGCCTCGTCCCCGCCCTCGGGTGGGACGGCGGACACCCGAGATGCGGAGATCGGTTCCTCGCTTCGGCGGCTGATGAAGGTGGACGGCGCGGGGTGGAGCGTTCGGCATCCGCGTGACGGAGAGAGTGACGACGCGTGGTACTTCGGATTCGGCTTTCCGCTGACTCACGCTCAGGTGCTGGATGCCGTTGAGCGCGGTGGTCTTGGTTGGGCACCCGACTTCGACACCGCATTCCGTAACGCGGCCGACGCATTCGACGCGGCCCGTTCCGCCGACTCTGGGAGGTCCGATGCCTGACCCACGGGACGAGGAACGGGAAGCGCGAGAGGCACTGTGTCGCGGAGGTGTTTTGTTTGGGGATGGGCTTCATGTTGCCAGAATCGACGCCTACCGTCTTGCCGTCCGCCGCGCCGCGTTCCGCGAAGCACGGGAGGCGGTGCCGGGGGTGACACCGATCCATCATGACGGATTGTGCGAGGTGCGCTTGGTGCCGCTTAGCGGAGTCGCCTGCGACTGTGGCGGACTGCTCGCAAGGGCTGACGTGCGCGCCGCCCTCACGAAGCTGGAGAACGCACCGTGATTCAGCGTCGCACGCCGCTCCCGCGTTCGACGACGCCAATCCCCCGCTCCGGGAAGCCACGGGCGCGGAACCCGAAGCGCCGGGCCGGGGAGTTCGCACGCTGTTTCGGGAGCAAGGCGCGGGTCGCGTTCGTCGCGGGATTGCCGTGCTCGGTGGCGTTCTGCGACCGGACGCCTTGTGAAAACGCACACAGCGAATCAGGTGGAACGGCGCGCAAGGCCGACGCCGGCACTATCATTCCACTTTGCTCGCTTCATCATCGCGTCCAGCACGCGAGCGGTTGGGAGGGCGTCGGCCTAAAGTATCACCACGCCAGATGGCGTCTGGCGCGGGCAACCGAGCGGGCGTGGCAGGAGCATCTATCGCCCGGTGCCGCTGGCCCGTGACGCCGACGCATGGCCGGAACGCCTATCACTCGGCCGCGTTCGTGTGGTCGTTCTTCGGGCCGCACGGGCTCGCGCATCTCGCACGCACCATCACACCGACGCCCGAGTGGGTGGCCGTGGTGCCGAAGGCGATGGGGCACCCGTCGTGGATTCCGCCCTTGGCCACGGTGCGACCGATGGCAGGCGGGGAGGATTGTGTTTTCTTTTGGCGAACCCCTATACCGGGAGCGTAGCGCATGGACAAGTGGCAGTGGTTCCTCATGGCGGGCTGGACGGTGATCGTTGCGGGGCTCGCCTATTGGCTGGGTCGAGCGCGGGGCGAGCGCGTCGCGTCCGCGAGCGAGTGGGAAGACGCCTACCGTGACGGGCGGGCCGATGCGCTCGCGGAGGTCCACGAACGCCACAGCCTGCGCGCGCAACGTGCGGCACGGACGCGGAAGGCGCGCGCAACCTCCCCGCCCACGTCGGACACCCCGAGCGAGAACACCGCACATGTGACCATGCTCGGGCGCCCCCTGCCGCCGCTCGCGGAGGAGCCGTGAACAAGGTTCGCCGGTGGCGCTACTACTGCGACTTCTGCAAGAAGTCGGGGGCTGCGGGCTGGGCGATGGCAACGCACGAGAAACACTGCACGCGCAATCCGCGACGGGTATGCCGAATGTGTGTGATTGGCGGAAAGCCGCAACAGTCGCTGGCCGAGGTGATTGCTGTACTTCGGATGGGCGGATTGGAAGCGGCGCGGGAGAGGGTCCACCGTTGTCCGGCGTGTGTGCTTGCGGCCATCCTGCAAGACAGACGGCAACGTGCCGTGAACGGTAGTGCGATGAGCGTCGATGTGGACAACTTTGATTTCAAGGCAGAGTCGCTTGCCTTCTTCAACGAGGCTAACGCAAGGGTCGAGCGCGAGTATATCTCCCGATGACACGGAGGCACCATGATTGACACCGAGGAACTGGCCATCATGCGTCGTCGCCCACCCGAGGACGGGCTGTTCGCCCAGCGCGAGGCACACCCCGAGGTCGCGGATGTCCGGCCCGTCGCGACGCTCCACTTCCCCGGTCCCGCGACGCACGCCAAGCGCGAGGCGCACGCGCGTGCCGTCCACTCGCTCGACGGTCGGCGGGGGAAGATCCTCGCGACGCTCGCCGCCTACGGACCGATGACGCGACTGCGACTGCACGAGATTACCGGGATATCGGAGAACTCGATAAACTCCGCCGTCCGCGCGCTTGCAACAACGTGCCCGCCCTTGGTATGTCACCTCCCGGCGTTGGACCCCGGGTCGCATCGCAGCGTGGTTGCGCTGATGATGGAGCGATGGTAGGTTATCGGCGTCCCCGTCACGAGCGCCTATTGCCCCGCGATCCGCAGGACCGATTGCCCGTAGGGATGGTGCTGGCTGAGGGATGGGGCGGTCCCGTGGGACGTGACGACAACGCGCGAGGAGTCTATTCCGAGGGACCGCAGCCCGCAGTCTCGTGGCTCGCGCAGCTCCTCGCGGTCGGGCTCGCACAACGGGCGGTCCTCGACGCTCAAGGGGAGCCGGTGCCGCAGCAGGAACCTCTACCGCCCCATCTCGCGGTCATCCTGACGCGCGCGGCACTGATCGACGCGAAGGTCCGGCAGATGCTACGGCGCGCGTGCGCGGGGCAGGCTGTCCAATCGGGGCCGCGCTCCCCGCGTCAGCAGCGTCGGCGCTCACGCGGGGGCACTGGGTCTATTCAAGTTGTTACGAAGGCCGGGAATGACTAGCCGGGGCGGGTCAGATGGGGTCAATTCGGGGCCATGGATGTCCCAGAACCCCTCAAGCGGGTCGCGTCGGTCGCGGTGGACAGTGTTGTGGGGCTGATCGCGCTATCCGCGCTCGGCGGTATCGGATCGGTCTTCGCGATCCTTTGGGCCATGGGTCCGGCATCCGCCGTCGCGGTCCCGGTGGCAATCGTCGGAGGTGTGATGATGGTCGCCGCCTTCGCTGTTACCTACCGTACCGTCGTGGAGTACCACGACCGGTCTGTGCGGAAGCGCCGGATGGACCTACCGCCGCAGGAACTGGAAAGGCTTCTGTGCACTTGGCTTTACAGGAACAAGTTCAACTTTCAGGATGACCGCAAGCCGACGGATGACTTTCGGATCGTCACGGACAACGATCTCAAGGTGCCGGTCACCATCATCAAGCCGAAGGCGGGTCGCTGGCTGTTGCTCGTCGCCCGGATTGAGGTCTCGGCCCAGCACCGCGCCCTTGTGGACTCACAGCCGCGCATCCGACACGACATCGCCATGGCGTTGAATTACCTCGGCGTCCAGTTCCATCTGGACCTCACCGGGGAGCGACTTGACGCGGTGGACCTCTCACATCTGGTGTTGTTCGACGAAACAATGGGCGAGCTGATGTTCTTCCGCGAGATTTATCTGCTTCGCCGAGCGACGTTCGTCGTGACTTCGCTCGTTCAGCGCGATGCGCCTCCAGCTAGTCCACCGTTGCTCGCCGCCAGTGTAGGTTGAGCAATGTCCAAGAAGCGACCTTCCAAGAAGAAACCGGGCGAGAAGACGTCACAGCCAACTCATTGGGAATGAACGGCTTAGGGTTCTTCGCTGTGAGAAAAGCGGGCATGTTGGCGTCACTGTCGTAGTACGACCGCCCCTTGGCCTGTCGAGCGCGACCGAGGGCACGCATGTAGCCGCTCTGAGTGAGCACGCGAGTCCCGTCTTCCAACACGGCGCACTCGATCTGCACGCCCCCAATCGTCAGCGTGCCCTCGTGAGTCGCCTTCGGAAGATCCCGGCGAGCCTTCGCAGCCTTGCGCGCCGCGTGCCGCCGCTTAGATTCGGGGGAGTGGAACGGCTACGTCTGGGTAGTCGGCGAGCCTGTGCTATCCGTCATCCTCCGCCGTAGGCGCGTCCGTCAGTGGTTCTCGGGGACGCCCCTTAGTGTGTACACGGCAGCGCACCGGCACCCCAAGCCACAATCTGTTCGGCGAACGTGGACTTCCTGCCCCGTCCCGTGCTCGACGAACCGCTGCCAGTCGTCGCGGAGATTGATACTGCCGAGTTCCACCGGATCGCCATCGAGCAGGTACAGCGGCGTGTTCTCGTTGCCATCGCCGCCGAGCGCATAGGCGAAAATGCTCGGGGTGATTTCCGGCTTGGTGGTGCGGGTCATGGGTCTAGTCCTCGGTGTGTACGTTGTGTGTACGTCCAGCGAGGATGTCCCGCCGGATCTGTGCGGCCAGCGCGGTATCGAGCGCCGTCCACTCGCTGCGGCCGTCCGCGTGCACGCGTCGGTCTACCGCGTCGGCACTCGCGCGCGTCGCGTGCTCGATGCGGGCGAGGTTGTGCGCGAGCAGGGCGTCATGGGTCATTGCATCCTCGCTAGGGTAGGGGTCATCTGCTCGCACGCTCGCGCCAGCATCGCCAGCGATTGCGTACGGTAAGCCTCGGCCAGGGTGTTGAAGTACGCTTCACCCGTCCCGCTGAAGGCGTCGGCGATGTCGGCGAGTAGCGCGGCCGCGGCGACGTACCCGCCCGAGTGTTGCGCGAGCGCATCGGCTTGGCGGGGGGTCACGGTACAGCCTCCTAGCGGGGGGAAGGGGTCGAGCGGGAGCCTTCACAGTCGGTGCGCTTGCACAATCCCTGCGCGTCGAGGAACGATCCGCACCCCGAGCAACGGCGGCGCGCGGTGATTGTAGCGGCGGCAACAGCGCGGCGGGCGGCGAGCTTCGCGCCAGTCTCCAGCTTACGGGTCCGGCGTTTGAACGGGTTACACTCGGCCATCGGTGCGGTCCTCGGTTCGTGGTGGTGGTGAGTCGTGCGGGGGATCAGCGGGCGAGAACGTTGTAGACGACGCGATACCGAACCGCCCCGTATTCCAAGTCGAGGGCATCGGCCTTGCGCTGTGCGCCCGCGCGAGTCTGGTAGGAGCCGACAACCGAACCGGTGCGCGTATCTAGGACGATGTAGGGCTTGCTCATCTGCGGTGCCTCACTGTCTAGGTGTGTCCTGCGGTCCTGCTAGTGCCCGTTCGGGAATCGAACCCGAGACGCCAGTACGGGCGGGTAGGGCTAGGCCGAGTGCGTCCAGAACCCCCGATAGGTGACCGACTCCCGATGCTCAGGGTAGCCGAGAAAGCGGATCGGGTTGTCGGTGCGTGGCGTCGTCTCGTCCGTCCACTCTGACGCAAGCCGCATCTCGTCACGGTCGGTCGGCAGGTGCAGGACGGTCTGATACTCCTCGGCCATCCCTACGCGGTAGAACATCGTCTCGAAGGTGTCGCGCATGGTGCTGACCTCGGTGCTCGGGTGAGCCTACGCCATACCCATAGTGCATTGACCGTGCCAGACCGCCAGACACCACCTAACCCGTTACGCCACAACGCCAACGGGATACGTTTGGGGCCTGACGAGCCCTTGCAATACGCCACGATACACGCACCTTGCCACACCACAACCCCGTGACTGACGACGCACGCGAAACGACCGCCGACGCCATCTTCCACCGCATCGCTGACGGTGCACTCACCGACGAAGCGTGCGAAGCCGAGAGCGTCACCGCGCGCACCCTCCGTAGATGGTGCGAAGAGGACGAGGTGTTGCGCGTCCGCTATATGCGCGCGCGTTCCATTGCCGCTGACGCGTTGGCGGAGGAGTCGGTGCGTATCGCAAAGGGTGATGGCGCAAGACGTTACGCGGACCCGCAGGAGCGACGCCTCGCATACGATGCGCTGCGCTGGCTGGCTGGCAAGCGTCGCCCGAAAGAGTACGGCGACAGGGTAGAGCACGAGGTCAGCGGTAGCGTATCGCACCTCCACCTCGACGCCCTCCGCGCGCCACGCGCTACCGCATCCGCTAAGCTCGCACCACACAACGGGATAGCCGCACTCGCGTCAGGCGACGAGCTACCCACGGGGTCCATTGGGGGCGTCGATGCCGAAAGCGTGGGCGAGGACGACGAGGCCCCCCCTTCGCAATAAAGCGACCGGGCCGTTGTATCGGGGGGTACCTGTGTGTGCGGCGTTGGCGGCGTGTCGGGGGGTTCGCTCCGAAAAAAAATCTCAGGTTTCGGGTCCGGACTATCACATTACGGGACAAGAAGTGCGGGAAAACGCGCCCCTAGAGGGGGTGACTATCACTTTTCGGGGTTTTAGGGGGCAAACATGGGCTGGGCGAACGGGTTGAGGAAGGCGCACGCGGTCGAGACGTTGGCGTTGGCGGCAGCGTCTGGCTCGTATGCGATGGGTCCGCGGTTCGGTGGGACGGCTGACGGGGTGGGGTGGGACTCGTTCCAGGGGGTGACGATCGCCGTGGAGACGAGCGTGGCGACGATGGTCGTGGAGTTGTGGTTGGCGAAGCTGGGTCCGGCGGTCGCGGGGACGCGGAGTTTCGCGGAGTACCTGAACGACGATTTCGTGTACTCGGGTCAGGCGTTGGACGCGGCGACGGGGGCGGAGACGTTCGCGTTGGCCGGTTGGCCCTGCTTCGAGGTGCGAGTGAAGTCGGGCGGGACGGGCGGGAGTCCCGTGGTTTCGGCGACGGCGTTCTGAGGGTGCGCTGATGCGTCGTGCGGGTCGGTGGGGATCTTCGCGGTGGTTCCGGTGGTCGGCGTTCCCGAGTGGGCCGTTGGCGACCAGCCTAGTGCCTTCCGAAGGGCAATCGACGTTGACGGCGGGCACGTATGCGCCCGCCGCTGATGGGACGACCACGAGCACCCAGACGTTGACGGTGCGGGACCCTAGCGGGAACCCGGTGCCGAACGTGCAGGTGACGATGGCGTTCGCGCGGAAGTTCGTCGATGCCGCACTCTCGTCGGTGACGGCGGACACGCCGATCTTGAACGACGGGATCGCGTCCTCCTCGATCCTCAACACCATACTGAACACTGACGGCAATCCCGTGGTGGGCGTTCCTGCGGCGAGTGTCGTGCAGGCCGCCACTGGCACGGGCAACACACTCACACAACCTTCGACGCCGACGAACGCCGATGGGGTGGCGGGTGGGTCGCTCAAGTCCACCGTGGCCGCGACCAAGGTGGCGAGCGTGACCGCGATGGGATTGGCGGTGACCGATACGGCCTCAATCGTGGTGGATGCGTCCGCCCCCGCCACCCTCCACACCGAAGCGTGGGCCTTCGCGAATACGGCGGCGATGCTGGCCGATGCGGCATCCGTGTACACCGAGACCTACGTATCCCCCTATGTGACTGGCACCGGGACGATCACGCTTGACATCGGGGGCGGGCAGGGCGGCGAGAACTTCGTCCGCAACACCTTCCCGGATGTCACGTCGTGGACGAGTGACGTGGTGGTGGTGAACGGATCGGTGGACCGGATTGACGACTACACCATCCGGCAACAGAAGAACTTTGCGGCCGGGCTGGAAACCATCAGCGGCGGCGGGTTTGAGTTCTTCATGCGGTTCCGGTTCTCCGCGAACTGGACGACCTTCGTTCCGGCGGGATGGGGCGAGGGCGCCCAAGACCACAAGACCCTGCTCCTCTATCCCTATCCCCCACGGGGCGGGGATCGTTGGAGCGTCAAGATTGGCGCGGGCGTGTGGGACACCACAGAATCGCCGGTCAAGGTCGGCGATCCCGTGCTCGGCGATCGCGCCACCAACATCAAGGTGTACAATCCGTCGAGCGACCCGGAGATTTTGGGTTCGACCTACTGGAATAACGCATGGCACACGATGCGGATTCGCGTCACCGGCCTCGGCGGGGCGTCGGGACAGACGGACATCCTGCTCGACGACGTGCTGGTGGACCGTGTGACGGGCCGTGACTACACGGATTTCACGGGCCTCGATTACTACAACCCCGGCGCGAATCGGAACCAAGGGCAAGACGTGACCATGACCTATGACACCGGACTCATCACGGTGTCGGAGTACCCGTAATGGCCATTACCCCAGGAACATGGGTCGCGGGCTCCAGCGGATCTCCCATCACCGTGTCGGTGACGAACCCGAGCGATACCGGCGACCGGATGTTCGAGTGCCGATTCATTCTGGAGGTGCGGGGTACCACGCCGACCAGTATCGCCTGCACCTATGGCGGCGTGACGGCCACACTGGTGACGGGCAGCCCGCAGCAATCCGCGGCGGGGAACGGCAACGTCTATTCGTACTACATTCTTGACGTTGATCTTCCGGCGGTCGGGGCACAGAACGCCGTTCTGACGTTCTCTGGCGGCTCGGACTATAGTGGGTCTGTCGCAGCGACCGTGCATACCGGGGTGGAACAGGCCGCCCCCACTCGCGCGGGCAACTACGAGGAGCCCGCCGCCACAGTCCGGGTTCCCGCCGGTGCCGGGACATGGAACTACACGGACGGCGGGGCGGCGACCGTGGCGGCCTACGGACAGGCGGGGGGGACGACCTTTACGTGGTCGGCGTCATGGACGGAGCGGGCCGACGCGGACGACTTCGTTGCGGAGTCGCGGTACGGTGTCGCTGACCGCACCTATTCCGGGGCGAGTACCGATAGCGTTACCGTCACCTCGTCGTCGAGCCAACGTCTCGTCGCCGAAGTTCTGGTTTGGGCAGCCGCAGCCACCACGTCCGCCGCCCTCACCGGCACGCTGATCTCCGCCGCGCCCATCTACGCCCGGGCAGGCGATGTCGCGGGCAAGACCATCATCATCACGCTGACCGGCGACACGTTCGTCACCCCGTTCACCTCGACGGAGACGGACGCGCTGACCGCCGGGGTCGATGCGGCCACGTCCCCGGCCGCGCACTGGAACGCCACGGTTCGCGATGCCGGTACCAACCAGATTTCGTGGGTCCGTACGTCGGCCACTATCGCGACGGGCACCATCGGCACTCCCACGGCGGCCTATGCGCCCACTGCGGCCGAAACGCTGACGGTCACGGTGCCCGCTGCCGTGCTGACCTTGGCCGCGCCGATCACCGCAACGCCGACCATCAGCATCTTCCGGGGTCCGCTCCTCTCGGCGACCACCGGCATCACGAACGCCTCCGGCGTGCTGACGTGGACCATCTCGACCGATGACGCGAACACCGCGAACGGGGAGTATATCGAGTCCACCGCGACGTTCTCCCCGAGCATCACCAAGCGCACCAGCAACCGATTCGCCTAGTGACCGAAGCCAATCCGTTCGTCGAGTTTCGCGAACTCTACGAGCACGATGCCGCCAAGTTCGTCGAAGATGTGTTGGGCATGGATGGCCGAGACGAGCAGCACACCATCGACCCGGAACAGCGGCAGGTCCTCGACTGGGTAAGTGCGGGTGAACGGCTCATCTCTGTCCGGTCGGGCCATAACGTCGGCAAGACCTGCTGCCTCGCGTGGATCATTGTCTGGCAGAACGTGTGCCGCTATCCGCAACGGGTGGTCGCGACCGCGCCGACCGGCGGACAGTTGTTCGGCGCGCTGGCAAAAGAGACCTTCATCTGGCTCAAACGGCTTCCGAAGCCGCTCTATGACCTGTTCGATGTCAAGTCCGAGGGGTTCGTGTTGGTCGGGGACAAGGACGACTCGAATACCGAGTTCCGTACCAGTCGGGCCGAGACCCCGGAAGCGTTGGCCGGTGTTCACGCCGACCGCGGCTGGGTGTTGCTCATCGCCGACGAAGCCTCGGGGGTGCCGGATGCAGTGTTTGAGGCCGCGTCCGGCTCGATGGCGGCCCACAACGCGCAGACCATCCTCGCGGGCAACCCCGTCCGGTTGACGGGCCTGTTCCACCAGACGCACACCAAGTTGCGGGGCCACTGGCAGACGCTCCACATCTCGTGTATCGGCCATCGGCGGATTAGTCCGGACTACATCGAGGACATGAAACGGCGGTACGGCGAGGACTCCAACGCCTATCGCGTCCGAGTCTTGGGCGAGTTTCCGAAGTCCGACTCCGAGGCGATCATCCCGCGCGACCTGATGGAAGCGGCCCTTGCGCGCGACGTAGCCCCGGTTCCCGTGCTACCGATCTGGGGTGTGGACCCCGGCGGGGGCGGAAGCGGCGGCGACCCATGCGCGCTCTCCAAGCGGAAGGGGAACGTACTGATGGAAGCGGTCCAAGAGTGGCCGCTGGCCGACCCGATGGAGAGCATCGGGCGACTCAAGCAGGAGTGGGATGGCACGCCGATTTCCGAGCGTCCATCGGAAATCCTTATCGACTCGATTGGCGTGGGCGCGGGGATGGCGACCCGCGGCCGCGAACTCGGGATGCCCTGCCGAAGCATCAATGTGTCGGAAACGCCCGCGATGCGGGAACAATATCTGAATCTGAAGGCCGAACTGTGGATGGAGAAGTGCCTAGCGTGGTTTCAGGCGCGGGACTGTAGTTTGCAGGGCGACATTGACCTAGGCGAAGAACTCTGTGCCGTGAACTACGGCGAGCCGTCGAGTTCGGGTCGCGCGAAGTGCGAGGACAAGAAGTACACCAGGAAGCGCCTCGGCAAGAGCCCGAACAAGGCCGACAGTTTCATCCTGACCTTCGGCTCGGAGGCCGTCTCGGCCCTATTCGGTACAGCCTGGAGCACCAACTGGAAGGAACCCCTACAGAGGAACGTGACCTACGTATGAGCCCACGCCCCAAGACCACCATCGCCCCCGCCGTGTTTGCCTATGCAGAGGCCGCTGTGGCCGCGAAGCCCGAGCCTGACCCCATCGTGATCCGCGACTCCGCCCCCGTGCTCATCGAGGCCCCGCCCTGCGCGCTGGAGTCCGCCCCCGTCGGGGCCAAGTGTATCGTCTCTCGGACCGATGGGGGAAAGAAGGTCCGCCTCCTGACCCCACAAGGCGTGACCGAACTTGGCACCGAGGACGTGTTCTACACCCTCCCCGCCGGCGCCAAGGTGCGAAAGGCGAGCGAATCGTCCTTTGTCGCCTATCGGCTTGGGCAGGGCGATGCGCCGGTCTTCGAGGCGACCTCCGCGCGTGAGGCCGTCACCCGCTTCTTGAAGCTCGTCGCGTGACCGCAATCTCGGGGGGCGGCAACTTCCCGGCGTATCGTCGCCCGAGCGACGGGGACGACGACGAGAACGCCGTCATCTCCAACGCCATCCGGGACGCTATCGCCTACGTCGAGGAGGACCTGGCCCCCGAGCGGGTGAAGGCGACCGAGTACTACCACGGCAAGCCGTTGGGGAACGAGGTGTCGGGCCGGTCACAGGCCCGGATGACCGAGGTGCGGGACGGCATCCAGGGGGCCATTCCCGGGGTGTTGCGGATCATCCACGGCCCCGAGCACACGGTCGAGTACGTGCCGAAGCGCGGGGACGCGGTGGCGATGGCGGAACAGGCCACGGACTACGCCCGGTATGTGTACGAGGAGGACAACAAGGGACTCTTGGTCACACTATCGGTCCTGAAGGACGGACTGCTCAAGAAAATCGGGATCGTCAAGTGGGGCATGGACGACGCCGATACCGTGCGGACAGACCGCTACGCGAACCTCACGCAAGAGGACTTGTTTGTGCTCGCGTCCGAGGAAGGGGCGAGCATCAAGGTGGTCGCCGAGTCGGGCGGGGTCTACGTCGCCGAGGTCGCGCGTCGGGTCCCCTCCGGCCGGATATGGGTCAAGACCATCCCGCCCGACGACTTCTTCTGGAACCGCGAGTCGCGGGACAAGGACGAAGCCCTGCTCGTGGGTCACCGCGAACGACTCACCAAGTCCCAACTGAATGACCTCGGGGTGTCGGACGAGACCATCGAGGAGTACGGCGGCTCGACCCCGCTGGTGGGGCAGGAGGAACTGGCCCGCCGGCTGGTCGCGGGCTCCGGCTGGTCCGACGACCCGGAGGTGGGGTCGGAGAATCGCCGGTACGTCTACTGCGAGGCGTTCGTCCGGCGGAAAGACGGGCTGCGGAAGGTATGTACGCTGGGGGAAGGGTACGCCGTCATCAAGGACGTGCCGGTCGGGTCCGTCCCCGTCGCGGTCTGGTCCCCCGATCCCGAGCCCCATGCGATGCTCGGCGGGTCCTACTACGACCGCCTGAAGGACTTGGAGGTCATCAACTCCGCGCTCCTGCGCGGGTTCTTCGACTCCCTCTCGGTGAGCCTGTTCCCCCGCCCCGTGTACGTGGACGGGCAGGTCTCGGTCGCCGACATCCTGAACACCGGCATCAACACGCCGATCCGTGCCCGCGCGCCCGGCATGGTGACGTTCGAGACGATCCCCTTCACGGGCGACAAGGTGCTCCCCGCCCTCCAGATGACGCGGGAGATGGTGGAACGCCGGACGGGGAACAAGGACGGCGCGATGTCGATGGACATGGACGCCCTTCAATCCACGGACAAGGGGGCGGTCGATGCGGCCTTGCTCTCGGCGCAGGCCCAGCCGGAGATGCTGGCGCGACTCTTCGCGGAAATGGTCCTCAAGCCGATGTACCGCGGCATCCTCGAACTGGCCACGTTGCCGCAGTCCCGCGAACGGCTGATCCGGCTCCGGGGGAACTACGTGACGGTCCAGCCGGTGACGTGGGACCGCGACATGGACGTGTCGGTCAACGTCGCGTTGGGGTCCACGAACACCGCGAAGAAGATGGCCGTGCTGGAGAAGGTGGCGATGGACCAAAAGGACGTGCTCGCGCAACTCGGGCCGGACAACCCCGTCGTGACGCTCCCGATGTGGTTCAACACGAAACGGCAGATCATGAAGCTGGCCGGCATCAAGGACGCGGAGAACTATTTCATTCCCCTCCCGCCCGACTGGCAACCGCCCCCGCCCCCGCCCCCCGAGCCGTCCGAGGACGAGTTGTGGCGGCAGGCCGAGGCGAAGATGGCCTTCGAGAAGAACATGAAGGAACTCGCCATCAAGCAGGACGAACTCGCCTTGAAAGCCAAGAGTCACGAGGACGAGCAGGCCATCAAGGAAGCGCAACTCGCCATCGACCGCGAAGCCACCCACAACGGCCCGCACAACGCCGAGATCGAACGCTACAAGGCCGAACTCGACGCCGCGAACACCCAGCGGGAGATCGAGAGCCGCGAGCGCATCGAGGCCGCGAAACTGGACTTGGAGCGCGAGAAGATGCTGCTGGACGCCGAGACCAAGCGGTACGCGTCCGACAAGCAGGCGGAAGCCGCCAAGGAAACCGCCAAGACGCGCCCTGAACCCGGAGCGACTGCGTGACGATGATTCCAGATCGGGACCGGGAAGTGGATGCCGAGCGTATCCGCGAGTTCCTGCGCGACGAACTGATACAGGGCGCCTTCCGGCAACTGGAAACCGCCGCCCTTCGCGCCTTCAAGACCGCCAAGACCGATGACGAACGACGGGACGCACAGGCATTGGCGAAAGCGACTGACGCCCTGGCCGTCGAGATGGTCCGCATAGTGGATGCAGGAGGATACGCGAGGAACGAACGAGAACAGCGCGACCGCGCTCTCGACGCTCGCTAGACACACGGAGTAGGGCATGCCAGAGGAAGTCGTAAGCACCATCCCGGCGGAAATGGACGTGCATCAGGCAGCCGAGGCGATGGCGAAGGCCGGGCTGTTCGCGGATCCGGTGGAGGAACCCAAGAAGAAGGCTCCCCCCAAGGACCCCGCGACCGGCAAGTTCGTGAAGGCCGCGGAGGCCGGGGCCGAACCCCCCGAACCCGCGCAGGCCGAAGAGGGGGAGCCCGAGAAGCCAGCGGCCGAGGACGCGGACGAGGAAGCGGAAGGGGAGGATAAGCCGCCGGTTCCGACTCTCAAGGTCAAGCTGGACGGGATGGAGCAGGACGTGCCCGTCGAAGAGGTGACCAAGGGCTATCTCCGGCAGGCCGACTACACCCGCAAGACGCAGGAGTTGGCGGATGTCCGTCGGCGCTTCGAGGCCGAGGAAGTCCCCGCCGTGCGGCAGGAACGGCAGTACTACGCCGAGAACCTTGAACGGCTGGCCGAGGCCATCGAGGCCCTGACACCGAGCAAGGAGCCGGACTGGGCGGAACACGCCAAGACCATGACGCCGGAAGAGTTCACCGACCACTACCAACAGTGGAAGGCGAACCAAGGCCGGATCGAGAAGGTGCGCGCGGAGCACGCGAGGGTTCTCGCACTCCACGAACAGGAGGACAAGTCGGCGCTCGCCACCCGACTTCAGCAGGAACGCGAGAAACTGGAAGCGGCGATCCCAGAACTGAAGGACCCTGAAAAGGGGAAGGTGCTGCGCGAGGACCTGTCGGCGTACGCCAAGTCAATCGGATTCACCGATGACGATTTGGCGGGCATCGAGGATCACCGGGCGCTGGTCATCTTGAACGAATCGAGACTGTGGCGCGAGTCACAGAAGCGCCGCCCCACCGTCGAGGCGAAGGTGGAACGTGCCGTGCAGGGCCTCAAGCCCTCCGGCTCGACTCCGAAGCCCCGTGCGAAAGAGGCGGCAATGGCCAAAGAACGGTTCCTCAGCGACCCGAGCGTGGAGAACGCGGCGGAAGCGATGAGGGCCGCCAAAATCTTCGGGTAATCCCGACATAGGAGTACCAGCGCATGACCATCACTACCAACACCTTCACCCGATTCGACGCGATTGGCGTGCGGGAAGACCTCGCGAACTTCATCGCGAACGTGAGTCCAACAGAAACCCCGTTCCTCTCGAACGCGAAGGTCGGCAAGGCGTCCCAGACGTTCTTCGAGTGGCAGAAGGATTCGCTCGCGAGCGCCGTCACCAACAACCAGCACCTCGAAGGCGATGTGGTCGGTACGCACACCGCCGTCGTCGCGACCGTGCGGAACGGGTCGTACACCGAGATCGCGTGGAAGGACTTTATCCTGTCGAACACGGTGCAGACCGTCGAGTCGGCGGGCGGGGCGAACTCGAAGGAGTACATCGCCGCGAAGCTCGGGAAGGAGATCAAGCGCGACAAGGAAACCTCGCTCCTCTCCAACCAAGGCGCGGCGGCGGGTTCCACCACGGTCGCCCGCAAGACCGCCGGACTCCCGGCCTACCTGCGGACGAACTACAACAAGGCGTCAGACGCCACCATCCCCGATGCCTACACCACGGCCGCGACGGATACGTGGGACGACGGCACCCAGCGGGCGTTCACGGAAGTCATCACCAAGGATGTACTGCTTCAGTGCTACAACTCCGGTGCCGACATCTCGACCATCATGGTCGGCCCGTTCAACAAGCAGGTGTTCTCCGGGTTCTCGGGCGTCGTGGAACTGATGAGGCAGAGTGGCGGTGGGCAGGCCACGATCATCGGTGCGGCCGACACCTACGTCAGCGATTTCGGTCGCCTGACCGTGGTGCCGAACCGGTTCCAGCCCGCGCGCACGGCGTTCTTCATCGACTGGTCGATGGTGCAGGTGAACTACCTGCGGCCGTACAAGATGCAGGAGTTGGCCAAGACCGGCGATCACATGCGGTTCCTGATGACCGTGGAGTACGGACTGCTCGTCCGCACCGACGCGGGCTTGGGCATCGCGACGGATCTCACCACGTCGTAATGACGTGACGGCGTAACGGTGTGGGGGTGGCACTTCGCCGCCCCCGCATCACCGCCACCCCCGGAGGGGTATGAGCACCAAAACGTTGTTCGACCGAGACCCCGACGCCGGGATCACGGAGTACTTTCACCAGTTCCCGGACGGGTCGTTCGGGATCGAGCAGGTGCAGGACGTGACGGACATCCTCGACACCAACACGCGGCTCCAGAACGCGGACACGCTCCGGTACGGGGAGATGCACCGCGTCGCCTCGGTTCCGCTGACCGTGCTGCTGCAACAGGTAAAGGACGGCCTCTTGGATACGAGCTTCCAGCCCGTAGACGAGCGGCGGTACCGGCGCTGGCTCAACGATCCGGAGAACTCGAAGTTCCGCACCAAGCGCGGCCGGGTATGACCACGCTGTTGACGGAAGCGGGGGACAAGCGGTATCGGGTGATGATCGCGGTGCCGTGTGGCGAGGACGTGAAGGCGGACTTCGCGCTGTCGCTGGCCCTGATGGTGGGCTACAGCACGTATGTCAGGCCGGACATGGAACTCCCCCTCTATTTCCTGAAGGGGACGTACCTCCCCCGCGCCCGCGCGGCGCTGGTGGATGAGGCGATGGAGCGGCAGTGTACGCACATCCTCTGGCTCGATAGCGACATGCGGTTCCCGAAGGACACACTGCTCCACCTCCTGAGCCGGGACGTGCCCATCGTCGGGGCGAACTACGCCACCCGACAGGTCCCCATCCTGCCGACCGCGCTCGACTTCAACCTCGATCCCGTGTTCGGCGGGGAGGGGCTGGTGGACGTGCGGCACATGGGGATGGGTGTGATGCTGACGGACATCGACGTGTTCCAAGCCATCGGCAAGCCGTATTTCGCGTTCGGGTACAACAAGGCCGCGAATGATTACGCGGGCGAGGATGTCTACTTCTGCGAACGCGCCCGCGTGAACGGCTACCGTATCCGGATGGACGCGGCGTTGTCGGAGCAGGTGGAACATTGTGGCGCGCTGCGGTACACGATGGACCACGCGCGCATGACCCTGGATGCGGCCAAGGCCGCTGGAGCGGTACGTGGCCCTGAGCAACCGAACTGAACTGTTGGCGAGCATCGCCGACTGGCTGAACCGGACCGACCTGACGAGCGTGATCCCCGACTTCATCTCCTTGGCGGAAGCGGAGATGAAGCGCCGGTTGCGGCGTGCCACGGAGTCCACAACCATCTACATCAGCGCGGGGAACATGACCGGCCCGAGTGACATGGCCGAGCCCATCCACCTGCGCCTGTCGTCCGGGTCCCCCTATCTCGACGGGAGCCTGTCGCTCTGCACGCCGGAGATGTTGACGGACGTGCGGGCGCGGGGCGGGTACGTGCAGGGGCGTCCGACGCACTTCGCGTTCTACGACGCGCAGTTGCAGTTCGCGCCGATCCCCGACCGGAGCTACGACGGCATCCTGCTCTACGCCCAGCAGTTGACGCCGCTGACGGCGAGCAACACGACGAACGCGGTCCTGACGGAAGCGCCGGACGCCTACCTCTTCGGGTCGCTGTTGCAGGCCGCGCCGTATATGGAGCACGACGAGCGGATTGCGGTGTGGTATCAGAAGTTCAACGACGCGATCGACCAGTTGAACGAGATGCGGGAGCGCGAATCCTATGGCGCGGGCCTGAAGGAAGCGCGCCTGTCACACGTCATCGGGTGAGTCCGGTGGACAATCTCCTGCCCCTGAAACTTCCGCCCGGGATGCGGAACACGGGGACCGTGTACCAGTCGAAGGGTCGTTGGTACACGGGGAATCTTGTCCGTTTCTTTCAGGACACGATTCAGCCCATCGGCGGGTGGGTCGCACGGCAGGTGAGCGGGGCGACGATGGCTGGTGTCCCCCGTGCGATGGTGTCCTATCGCCGGAACGATGACACACAGATCATCGTCATCGGCACCACGCGGGGCCTCTATGCCATTTCAGGCTCCGTAGTCTATGACATCACGCCGGCGGCAGTGGTCTCGACGGTCACGGCGCGGGTATGGCAGTTGGATGTGTTCGGCGCGTATCTGGTCGCGGTGGACCTCACGGCCCCGTCGACGGCCGGTGGCGCGTACTACTGGACGGGGGATACGGCGGTGGTGGCGGCCGTACTCGCGCCGTTCTCCGGGTCGAACCCCACGCTCGCGTTGTCGGTTGTGACGACACCGGAACGGTTCTTGACCGTCCTCGGTGCCAAATATACCTCCGCCGGGTGGAGTTCCACCGGCGTTGAGTCGCAGTCCCGGATGGTGACGTGGGCAACCCAAGAGGGCGGATTCACCGGCAGTGAGTGGGTGCCGGGCGCCGCCAACACGGCGGGCGACTTCACGCTGACGACCGACGGGGCCTTGGTCTGTGGGCGGCGAACCCGCGGAGGGACGCTCCTTTGGACTACGACCGACCTGTGGATGATGACCTACATCGGCGGGTCGTTCATCTATCGTTTCGACCAAGCGGGGAACAAGTGCGGCATCATCTCCTCGCGGGCCGTCATCGTCACCGACGCCGCATCCTACTGGATGGGGATAAACGGCTTCTACTCCTATGACGGGTTCGTCAAGCCGTTGCCCTGCGACGTGTACGATTACGTCTTTGGGAGCCTGAACCGGACCTACGCACACTACATCTGGGCGGTGGAGCATCCGACATTCGGCGAGGTGACGTGGTTCTATCCCCACGCGGCGCAGACGGAAATCACGCGGTACGTGACCTACAACTACCGCGAGCAGCACTGGGTGACGGGGAGCCTTGGGCGGACGGCGGGGATGACGAGCCAGCCGGGCACGGCCGTCTATCCCGTCATGTGTGACGCAAGCCGGGTCATCTACAATCACGAGACGGGGTACTTTCGCTATCCGTCGGCGGCGCCCTACCTGGAGAGTGGCCCAATCGAGATCGGGGGAGGGGATCGCTGGATGTCGGTCCAGCGCATCATCCCGGACGACCGTACGTTGGGTGATGTCTCCATGTCCATCTACACCGCCCCGAATCCCGACACGGCAGAGACGGCGAACGGCCCGTATACCCTGACGGCGGAAACCAGTGTGCGGCTCATGGCCCGTCAGGTGCGCCTCAAGATTACCGAAGTCGCCCCAAGCGACGATGCGGTGTGGACGGCGCGCACAACGCCCACGATGGCGCGGGGCCAGACGAGAGGCGGGGCGGCGTGGTCTCCGGCGCTTGCCATGTTCGCGGCGGTGGCGGGACAGTACGGGGCCAACGGCATAATGACATCGCCGGACGGCATCACATGGACGCAGCGCACGGCCAACAGCGCGTCGCAAGTGCTCTATGGAATCATTTGGAGTCCGGAACTGGCGATGTTCATTGCCGCCGGGTGGACTTCCGGAGCCGAAACAACCAACATCTTTACCTCGACCAATGGGACGACGTGGACCGCGCGAACAGTGGACGCGGGAAACTGGCAGAGCGTTGCGTGGGCGGCGAGCATCCCGTTAGCCGTGGCGATCAAAAGCAATCTCTCGGACGTAGCCACCTCCACCAACGGTACGGCGTGGAGCGTGGTCGGGACGACTGGGTTTACGGCGAGCGCGCAGATGATTGAATGGTCCCCGGCCTTGGGCTTGTTCGTGGCTATCACCAACTCATCCGACGCCGCGACCCAGTTTTACACGTCTCCCAATGGCACGACATGGACGGTGAGGACCGGAACCACGGGGCCGGTCCCGTGGAAGATCGTCTGGGCGACCTCGCTGGCCAAGTTTGTGGTGTTGTCGTTTCAGGGGACCGGCGCGTGGGTGTCCACCAATGGGACGACGTGGACCTTCACCGCGTTCTCGGTGGCGGGGGCAGCGCTCCAAACCTATGCACTCGTGTGGGCCGAATCGCTCGGCAAGTTGTTCGCGTTCGGGCCTTACGCGGGCTACCTCGTGTCGGATGATGGGGTAACGTGGACCGTGGAAACGGGGGTTCCGGAAATCACGGACGAGGCGTGGGTTGCCGGGGCGTGGGGGTCGGACATCGGCACCTTGGCCATTTGCTCAACTTCGTCGGCGGCGGATGCGGCGGCAACGGGCGTGATGCCGGAACGTGATTGGCGGGTAGGTGTGGTGCGGCTCGGCGTGCTGCCTGCGGGTCGGCGGTAGTGGCCGACGCCATTCGCCCGTTCGTCGGGTTCCCGTCCGCCCCGTCCGCGTATGATCCGCGCGACCAGAACGAACTCCGCCGGTCGATTGCCGTTGCATTGGACTCGGTGTCCTTCGCGCTAGGGAACCAACCGATAACGTTGACGGGTGATTCGACGGGAAGTGGTGCTCTCACCATCCCAACCGTATTGGCCACGGTCAACGCGAACGTCGGGAGTTTCGGGTCTAGCACGAGCATCCCGAGCTTCACGGTCAACGCGAAGGGCCTGATTACCGCCGCGAGCGGGAACGCGGTCATCGCTCCGGCCGGGACATTGACCGGGACGACGCTGGCGGCGAACGTGGTTACGTCGAGCCTGACGACCATCGGCACGCTCGTGGCAGGAGCGGTGCCCGCTTCGCTCGTGACGGCGGGGACGTTCGGAAATGGGGTGGGAGACTTCACGGCCCCCAACGCCCTTTACGTCAATGGCATATTCCAGGCCAACGGCAACACGACACTAGGGAACGCGACATCAGATACCGTGGTGTTCACCGCCCGCGTGGCCTCGGACGTTGATCCGTCTGTCACGGAGACGTATGACCTTGGGAATGCGACGTTCCGGTGGGGGGTTGGGTATTTCACCTCGCTGTCTGTCGGCTCCGGTGGAATCGCCGTTGATTCACTGACGGCCACCGGCGCAGCAGTAGGTGGCGCAGCCGTGTCGGCAACCACAGGACTGAACATTGCCGCAGGCACAACTGGGGTGTCGTCTGCCCGCATTGCGCACGGCGTCGCCCCGACCTCGCCGGTCAACGGTGACCTCTGGGGCGTGTCGGCGGAATCGCTCTACTACCGGAACAACGGCGTGACGCAGTTCGCCTCGTGGACGCGGCAAGCGGCGGTCACCGATGCGTCGGGCGGGGTCGTGATCGACGCGGAAGCCCGTACCGCGCTCAACTCCCTGCTCGCCAAGCTCAGGACCATCAACGTGATCGCAACCTGATATGGCCGGCACCGTAGACGCCTCTGCGATCATCTTCAGCGCCGCGCCCATCGCGCCGGTCGCGCTCGGGACGGGCACAGCCACGGACGGGTTCGTGCTCACCGCGACGGGGGTGGGGCTTCCGCCCGCGTGGGAGGCGCCTCCCGGCGGCGGTCCCGCGTTCCCGGTCGGCGCAGTGTTCATCGCCGTGGTCAGCACCAACCCCGCGACGCTGTTGGGGTACGGCACATGGAGCGCGTTCGGGGCCGGACGGGTGATGGTCGGGCTCAACGCCGGGGACCCGGACTTCGATACGGCCGAGGAGACGGGCGGGGCGAAGACCGTCGCCGCAAGCGCGCAGACGTTCGCGGGCACGCCGTTCTCGGGCGTCATCAACCACACGCATCCGGTCACGGACCCCGGACACACGCACCAGTTCTTCCCCCGTTCTGCGACGACGGGTGCGGTGTCGTCCATCGTCACCGGCACGCTGGACACATCGAGCACCATCAGTGGGGCGAACCAGCCCCATGTGCAGACCGCAACGACGGGGATCACTACGGCGAACCCCGTGGGCGGCGTGGCGTCGATCACGCCAGCGGGCACGAACACCCCCGGCGCGGCGACGAGCGTGGTCCAATCGTACATCGTCTGCTATTTCTGGAAGCGTACTGCATGAAGCGCATCCTGCTCGCGTTACTCGCCCTCGTCGGCTGTCGGCTCGGGGAACTCTTGGACCCCGGCCCGCCTCCACCTCCGGAGAAGTGCTACCAGACGTGGCGGTTCCGGATCATCCAGCAGAACGACGCCGATACGACCTACTACGTGACCAGCCGTGAAGTCCCCTGCCCAAAGGAGTCCTGAGATGCACCGTAACAAGACCAAGACGCCACCGCCCACGCCACCCGAGACCCGTCCCGCGAGCGAGGCCATCGTTGCGCTGACGGCGCAGGTGGCACAGCAAGTGGCGCTGATTCATCAGAATCTCGGGGCCATCGCACTCCGGGACGCCAAGCTGGACCCCGCCGACGGATGGCGTTACAACGTCGAATCGGGGCAGTACGTGAAGGTGGGGTGAACACCGAACTCCCGCACTACCGCGTTCTCATCGAGTCGGCGCTGGCGTATGCGAGCGGGACGCACACGTTCGAGGATGTCGCGCAGGAAGTCGAGGACGGGAGGGCGCAGTTCTGGCCCGGCCCGCACTCGGTCATCATCACACAGATCGACGAGGAGCCGCAGGGCCACACGCTGCACTTCTTCCTCGCGGCCGGGACCAGTGCGGAGCTTCGGGCGATGGAGCCGGGCATCCTCGAATGGGGCCGTGGGCAGGGCTGTGTCAGGGCGAGGCTGGTAGGTCGAAAGGGGTGGGAGCGGTCGTTCCTCAAGGACACGGGTTGGGTCAACTCGGGTCTCATCATCATGGAGAAATCAATCAATGGGCCAAGTCGGGAAGTCCGCAAGGCGGAGTAGGGGCGTCGAGACGACGGGCGGGACCTCCGGCCCAGATCGCGCGCGTCAGGCCCAGAGTGACGAGATTTATCGCGCGGCACAGGGGGCGGCAGGCTCCGTGCCCGGTGCGGTCGGTGGCGCGCAGGACTTCTACGGGCAGGCTACGGGGCAAGGCCGAGCGGGCCTCGATGCGCTCTCCGGGAACGCGGGGGCGCAGCAACAGTTCATGAACCCCTACCAGCAACATGTCATCGACCGCATGAACGAGCAGTTCGGGGTCCAGAACCAGATGACCACGAACCAGATCAACGATCAGGCCACGCGGTCGGGAGCCTTCGGTGGCTCTCGGCATGGCGTGGCGCAGGGCGTGGCGTTGGGCGAGAACCAGCGCAATCAGGGGATGCAGGTGGCTGGCCTCCTGAATCAGGGCTTTGAGGGGGCGATGGGTCGCGCCGGGCAAGTGGCTGGCATGGGCTACGATGCGGCTGGGGCCGGCGCCAATCTCGGGCTGACGGCCGGGAGCCCCGACCTGTGGCGCATGAACGTGCTACGCCAGGGCGTCGCGGGCCAGCCCTACCGGACGACCAACCGCCAGCGGAATGACCGGCGCTCGTCCGAGTGGAACGCCCAAGCCCAGGTCGGGTTCTGACCATGACGATGCCCTTCCTGAACCAGAGCGCGGTGGCGGGGCTCCTGCGGCACGCGAAGCGGATCGCGGAGATCCCGGACGACGATCCGATGCAGGGCGGCGGGATGCTCCAACCTACGCCCCCGTTCAACCCGAACGCACCGCCCCCGACACCTCAGCGGCGACCGGGCCTGCTCTCTCGCCTCAATGACCTCGGCCAGCCCACGCTCGACGAGAATCAGGCGAGCCAGTTGACGCCCGAGGAAATCGAGCGGGTCACGTCCGGCGGCGGGCTCCTTGGTCGCGTGGCGACACAAGCCCTCGGCATGGGACTCTTGACGCCGAAGATGGTGGCCGAGGCCAAGGCGAAGCGCCTCATCGCGGGCAAGGATGAGATGAAGACGCGGAAGAAGATGGAACGCGAGGAGCGGCTGTTCGGCCAGATTCAGGAACAGGCCGCGTCGATCCAAGACCCGCAGGCGCGATTGGAGTACGTGGCCCGGATGAGTGCGGGGATGGGACTGCCGCAGGGGCAGGAGGCGGCCACGGCGGCCGACCGCCTCCGCCAGCCGCAGATGCAGTCCCGCGCCAATGCCAAGCTGACCGTGCTCGGGGGGGACGGGAACTACTACGCCATTCAGCAGGACGCTACCGGCGCGGAAGTGCCCGGCTCCCGCGTTCGTGTGCCGAAGCCGACTTCCGGTATCACCTATCGCGAGGGCGTCGGCCCAGACGGCACTCCGGTAATCTACGCCCTGCCGTCCGAGGAAAGCGGAGATGTCAGGGGTCCGGTGAAGCCGCGCGAGACTGGCGTCGAGGTTCCTGTGCCGGACAAGGGCGACCCCATGACCATCAAGGTCATCAACAACGAGCGCACGCTGGCGTATGACGACGCACAGCTCTCCATCGGCGCGATTGGTGACGGGAAGGGGGGCATCAAGAACCCGCCCGGCAACTGGGATCGGGCGATGACTAAATCGGAGTGGACGAACGCACTCGCCACCGAAGACGGCCAGCACTACCTCAATAACGTCAAGAAGCTCATCCGCTCGTGGGTCGTGCTCATCGAGGGCAAGCGGATGTCCGACGCGGATGCGCGCGTGAACGAACTCCAGCGGTCGTTCGCCGTAGGCGACAAGTCCGTGGTGGTGGAGGGGAAGAAGCAGACCTTGCTGAGTATGGCAAAAAGCATCAAGGAACTCAAGCGCACGGGCGGGATCGTCCAGCCGGTTCCGGGCGAGACGCCGACCGAGACCAGAGAGGCGATGTGGAATAGGTTGACGGCGGGCGGGATGGGTCCCGAGCAAGCGACCGCCGCCGTACTCAAGGCCAAGCCGTGACCAATCCCTTTATTGGCGATGACCGCCGCAACCCGTTCTCGGGCAACGAAATGCGGAAGCCCGGCCCATCTGATCGCGAACGCGCCGCGCGCAAGCGTGCCCGCGAGGCGACGAACGAGGCCGAGCGCAAGGCCCTCAACACGGCCTCCGCGTCATTCGTCAACTTCCTCGACGCGGGCACGTTCGGCGTGGCCGGACTGGCGACGGACGCACTCTCGCCGGGGTCATTCCGCGCCAACCGTGATGCGCGGCAGGCCATCTACAACAGTATGCCGCTAAAGGAGCGCCTCGCCCTCGGTATCGCGGGCGGTATCGCCAACCCGATGAAGGTGCCGGGACTCGGGCAGGGCGGATCACTGTTCAAGGTGGCTGGCCGTGGAGTCGTGCAGGGCGGAGCGCAAGGCGGGGCGCAGGGGTACGGCGAGAACGTCGGCACCACGTCCGGCGCGTTGCTCCCGACTGCCGTTGGCGCGGCTGGTGGTGCCGTAGCGGGTGGGCTGTTGGCTCCCATTGCAGCGAAGTTGGCGAGCCGACTCTTCCCGATTGACCCGGCCCAGGCGGCGGCGGCGGCCCGAGCCGCGACCGCCGTGGACGCGGACAAGGCCATTGGGTATGAGGTTCCAGTCCTTCCGACCGGACGCGGGATGCCGGACCCAATGGCGATTGACGAAGTGGGGCCGACGATGCTCGCACAGGCGCGTGGCGCGACCGGAACTGTGCCGGGGCGCGAGGCGTTTCGCGCCCCGTTTGAGGCTCGCGAGAAATCAATGCCCAGACTCTTGACGGGCGACGTGCCGGACGCGGTGAGGATGGGTGAGCAGATGCGGACGGCGCGCAAGGTTCAGGCCGACGCCGACTACGGTGCGGCGATTGAGGCCACTAAGGGCCAGCCCATCGAAACGCCGATGTTGGATGCACTCCTCGAAACCCCGACAGGACGGGCCGCGTGGAAGGCCGTGCAGATGGATCGCCCGGACCTCGTGCTCGGCGTGGGGGATGCCAACCGTGCGCTCCCGCGCGTCCCTGTTGCGCCGCCCGGTCGCGGATCGTTGCTCCAAGGCTATGAGCCCACGGTTGCACAGCCCGAGCCGCCCGTGACGGAAAGGGTCGTGCCAGACGCCGAAGCGATTCACGAACTCACTCGCCATCTCACACAATGGGCCAAGGGAGAGAAGGGTCAGGTGTTCCCCGACGGAGTGAGTGCGAAGGCGGCTGGGAACGCCCTGATGCTTCTGGAGCGCGCGAAGGACGAACTCCCCCTGCCGTTCCGCATCGCCAACGAGAACTACCGCGCCGCATCGGTCGAGATCGACGCACTGGAGATGGGGCGGACGCCGTGGAGGGTCAACCCGAAGCCGGGGAAGCGGTCGCTCCCGATGGCCGTCGTGGAACGACAGGTCGCCGCGATGCCGCCCGACGTGGCGGATCTCGTTCGCGCTGGCAAGCGATTCGATGTTGCCGCGCGCGTCAACGAAGGGACGCTGACTCCCGCCAAGGCCGTCGAGAAAATGGACCGGCCAAGTGGATCGCTGGCCCGCGAAATGAGGGTGGCCGGTGGCCCGCTCCCAGGCCGCCTGCGGGCGTGGGATGCCGTGTTCAAGCGGCAGGGCGAGGTGCTTCCGGCCAGCGGGCCGCGCTTGGAACCTCCCGCCGGTGGATTGCTCGGCCGCATGGCCGAAACCGCTGGCCCGACCAAGGAGCGCACCATAGTCAACGCGGTGCGCTCGATGTTCGGACGGAGCGCAGAGAAGGCATTGATTCGGCGCGGGATGGAAGATGCCGAGTTCGCCAAACTCCTCACCGGCAAGCCGGGTGATGTCGAGAAGGCGATTGCCTACCTCGCCAAGCGTGACAAGGGGATGGCGTTCGCTGCCCGCGCCGCCGCCAAGTCAGGTGGAAACGTGAGCGCCCGAAGCGGGTTGCTCGACAACTACTAGCAGGTCGCCGCGCGGAGCGAGTCCGCGAGTCTCCGGTTCCTACGCGCGCAGGCGTCACCTGCGTAGCTCTCCTTTTGAGGGTGACATTATGGGCTCCATTGTTTCAAGAAACACCTCCCTCGCGGACTCCAAGGCGACCAGCGCCGGCTCGGCCTCGTCCGCGAACATCTCCACCGCGCTCTCGACCGCCGATAGCGCCGGGTCCGCGTCGTCCGGCGCCACGAGCACGGCCGACTCCAAGGTGATCTCGGTGAGCGCGCTCACCTCGACCGCCGATTCCAAGGCGGTGTCGAACTCAGCCAACATCTCCACGGCGGAGTCCAAGGCCGTTTCCAACTCGGCCAACGTCTCCACGGCGTCGAGCAAGGGCACGTCGGCCGGCACTCAGGTCTCGGCGGCCGATTCGGCTGGCGTCTCCGGTGCGTCCGCTGCCTCGGTCGCGGACTCCAAGGCGCTGTCGGTCAGCACGCTGACCTCGACCTCGGACTCCAAGGCGGCCTCCAACTCCACCCTGACCAGCACGGCCGATTCCAAGGCGGTGTCGAACTCGGGCAACACCTCCACGGCCGTCTCGGGCACCACGTCGGTCGGCACACGGGTCTCCGTCGTCGAATCGAAGATGACGAGCGGCGGGTTCTAATATGTCCACCTTCCGTCGATCCCTCAACATCTCGAAGGCCACCTCCAAGGTGGATGCGGTCACGGGCAACACGAGCACGGCCCTCTCCACGGGCACGGCGATCATGACGAACGTCAGCAAGGCCGACTCCCGGGCCGTGTCCGGTTCGCTCAACACATCGGTCGCGGATTCCAAGTCCGTGTCCAACTCCCTCGTGACCTCTGGGGTGGATTCCAAGGCGGTCTCGGGCTCGGGCGCCGCGTCCACGGCAGACTCCACCGCCGTCTCGGCCGGCACGTCGGCCACCATCTCGACCGCGCTCTCCAAGAGCACGTCGGGTGGGGTGCTCAGTTCCACGGCGGATTCCAAGGCCCTGAGTGTCAGTACGCTCCGGTCCACGGCCGACTCCAAGCACGTCTCGGTCGGGGTGCTCGCGTCCACCGCGAACAGCAAGGCCACGTCCAGTGGGCTCGGGGCGTCCTCGGCCGCGAGTGCGGTCATCAGCACCACGACCCGGACCAGCGTGACCGAGAGCCGGGCCACGCGCGAAGGGCTGTAACCGCAGGTCAACGCAGGTTCATCATCTCCCGGAGGGGATGTGCAGATCGTTCACCACAGCCTGACCAACGGCTCGGGCTTGCATCGGGTCGCCGAGTCGTTGGCGAAGGCGGAGACGGCGCTTGGGCTCGACAGCGTACTAGCGGACTCACAGAACCCCGCGACTTGGGGTCCGGCCGTCACCGCTGACGTGCATGTCGTTCATAGTCATCTCCCGCCGATCCTGACCCGTCGGCGGGATTCTCGTGTGGTCTGGGTCGGGCATGGCACCCCCGAGCATTGCTTTCAGGGGTCCGTGGAGGAGGCGGAGCGGGGGCAGTACGGGCACTCAGACCCCGCGATGCTCGCCCTGCACTGGCTCAAGACGGCCGATGCGCGGGTCACGTTCTGGGAACGCCACAAGTGGATCTACGACCAGATGCTCTCTCGCGGGGCACGGCCCGTGGACCTTGTGCCGATGGGCGTGGACACCGCGTTCTGGAAGGAAGGCACCTCGGCCGGCGCGTACGCGGGCTCGCCGTCCCTGCTCTACGCCGAGAACCCGCATTACATCAAGTGGGCGTATGACCTGCTGACGGCACTGCCGACGATTCAGGCGCGGCATCCGGGGCTGATGCTCCACTCCATCTATCAGGTGAAGGACCACCACCGGGTCGTGATGCCGTGGTTCCACCAACTCGGGGCGTCGTTCTTCACGCACTACTCAGCGCAGGTGTTCGACAAGCCGAACCTCCGCAACGCCTTCCGGTCCTGCGATTTTGTGCTGGGCTTGGTGCGGTACGGCGACCTGAACCACCTGTCACTGGAAGCGAACGCGGCGGGCGTCAAGACCATCAGCTACGTCGGCAACCCGCACGCGATGTATTGGGTGAAGGAAGGCGATCAGCGGGAGATTGCGCGTGAGGTGAGCGCCATCCTCGCGGGCGAGGTCGAACCCCGCGTCCAAGTGCCGGTGCCGAACGTGAGCGAGACGGCAGTGGCGATGAAGGCTATCTACGAGGAAATCGCCGGTTGACATTTACAAGACGCCGTGACATTCCGGGTTGTGTTAATCCCGATCACCTGTTCCTTGGGACGCCAGCGCAGAATACTGCGGATATGTACGCGAAGGGGCGCGAGCGGCCGCCCAATCGGGGCAAGGCGCGTTGCAAAAACGGACACGACCTCACTCCAGAAAACATTACCCCGTCCTCTAGGCGTATTGGGTGGAGGGCGTGTGCTGTGTGTAATCGAAAGCGGGCACTGAAATGGTACTACGATAACGGCGGACGTGCTGGCCTCATCGCCAGAAGGAACGGCAAAGTATGACACCGGAAGCAGTAATCACGGCGCTCGCGAAGGGACTGAATCCCGACGAAGTGGCGCGGATTCTCGATTCGCTCAAACGGCGGGTCCACCACTTCATTGACCCCTCCGCCACGGTTCATCCAACGGTCAGGGTGTGGCATTACGCCACAGTGTTGCAGGACGTGGTGCTGGCCGAGGACGTGCAAATCGGCTCCCACGCCGAAATCGGACGCGGCTCCCGCATTGGGGCGCGGACCCGCATCGGGGCGCACACCTTCCTCCCGCCGAACACCATCATCGGCGAGGACACATTCATCGGCCCCTCGGTCTCGTGCTCTGACGACCGATTTCCCTACATCCGAAAACACGACGACGGCCCGTACTGCGCCCAGCCCCCGGTCATCGGGAACCGCGTCAGCATCGGCTTGGGAGCGGTCCTGCTGCCGAACGTGCGGATCGGAGACGGCGCCGTGGTCGCGGCCGGAACCGTCGTGACGCGGGACGTGCCCGCCGGATGTCTGATTCGTGGGGAGCCGGGCCGGATACGGGTTCCGGAGCACATCAGCGCCGATGCCCGCGCGTGGCTGGACGAACTCGTGGGGGTGCAACTCGCCGTGGCGGTTCCGGTCACATGACCCCGCCCCAGAAGCGCGCCGTCGTCACGGGCATCGTGACGCTTGTGCTCGGCACCGTGATTCTCGCGGCGGCGCGGCAGGTCGTCTTGCGTCCCGAGTACGACATCCACGTCCAGTCCGTGAACGAGGAGTTGGGGGACATCAAGTACCTCATCTGTCTGGACCACCGTACCGATTCGAGATGCCGATGACGCAACGAGAGAATGGATACGTCGCCATCTGTATGGTTGACGGGGCCACGGAGTACCGCCTGCCGCTCGACGAGTATGAGCGCGTGCTGGCGGAGTGGAAGTCGGGGGCAGCGTTCATCGACCTCACACAATACTTCGGTGCGACGGGGCACATCAAGGGCGCGCGCATCGAGTCCGTCTGGCGATGGTTGCCGGACCAGTTGGCCGCCTACGAGGAGAATCGCCGTGCCGAGAAGTCTGAGGATGCCATCCAGGGGGGAGACTGATGATGACTCCCGCGCGTCGTCGCGCCACCGACGGCGGCTGGCTCTATCGGTGCTGGATCAGCCTGCCACTGGTGGACCGTTACACCGGCGAGTGGAGCCTGAGTCGCACGATTGCCGCCTACTTCGCGTTCCACACCGCACTCTTGATCGACGGCGTGGCGCCCACGCCCGAGCGCGTCACGTTCACGCTGGCCGCGCTCATCGTCGCGTTGGCGATCCTCTCGCTCGCGGCGGCGTTCGGCAAGGCGGTGTTCTCGGCACTGGCGACACTCATCATCAGCAAGGCACAGGGGAACGGGGGCGAGTTGTGAGCGTCGAACTCACCCACCCTTCGCCTCATCACAACGCACGGCCCAAGGGGTCGGTCATCCGGTGTGTGGTGCTCCATGCCGACGCCGGGCAGTCGGACGCGGGGACGCTCGCGTGGTGCGCGGACCCGGAATCGAAGGTGAGCTATCACATCCTCATCGGCCGGAACGGGAGGGTCTACACGTTGGTCCACGAGAGTCGCCGGGCGTGGCACGCGGGGAAGGGCTCGTGGGGCGGGTCGAACGATGTCAACTCGATTTCGGTCGGCGTCGCGTTCGCGAATAAACACGACAACGTGGAACCCCTGACGCCGCTCCAACTCGCGGTCGCGCCGGAAGTTGTCAAGGCGTTGCGCGAGCGGCACCCGACGATCGAGGCCGTCGTGACGCACGCCGATGTCTCTCCGGGCCGGAAGACGGACCCGCTGCACTCGCCGGGCTTTGTGCTCGCGGACTACCAAGTGTAAGTGCTCGTTAGCCCTCGGGCTTATTCCGCATCCCCCCGTCGCCACGGTGACGGGCGCGAGGCCGCCGAAAGGCGGCCTTTGCTTTTTCCCCATACGGAAAGAATCATCCTATCCGTCGAATAGTTACGTCACCCAACTATTGCATCGACGCGACACTTGCGGAACGATGGCACGGGGGTAGTATTTGCCTCTATTCCTCCCCGCGAGGTGCGCGATGTTCACGCTGTTCATGGCCGGGTATATCGCGGGCGTCGTGACGATCCCGGCGATTGTGAGCATCATCGCGTTCCTCGACATCCGCCGCGCGCGTCTCGCGCGTGAACGCGAGGAGCGGTGAAGTACCGCCTCCTCGCCTACGGACTGCTCGCGGTGCTCCTCATCGCGGTCGCGGGCGCGTTGGGCCGGGCGTCGGGTCGTCGGGCGGAACTCCAGTTGAAGGCGGAGATCAACGAAGCGAACGCGGAACGCGCCGTCGTCTACGCGAGAATGCGGACCGCCGAGGCGCAGGTCGCCACGCTCCGCACACAAGTGATCGAGGCCCGCGCCCGTGTACTCGGAAGCCGCGTGGATACGAGCCTCTTCCGAGTCAACGCGCAGCTCGATAGCGCGCGCGCGGTGCTCGCTGACACGCTCGCCACGGTCGAGCGATTGCGGGCGACGTTGGGCGAAACCGTGCAGCAGGTCGCGGTGCTTACGCAGACCGTGAAGACCTATCGGGTCTTCGTGGACTCGATGACGGAGGCAACTATTATAGAGCGGAAGGCGCTCTATAATGCGCTCTACGCCAAGGACGCGGCGCTCGTGGCGACTCAGGTAGCACTTGAGTCCTACAAGTCGGCGGCGACGTGTCGCGTGCTCTGGCTGCGCTGCCCGACGCGAACGGAAGCGGCTGTCGGCGGCGCGATCCTCGGTGCCGTCACCGTGCTCGTGGTGACCAAGTGACGCGCGGCAAAAAGGGCGCAAGTGCTCCCTTCCCGGTCGCGCCCTTAGCGATAGCTTATCGATAGGCGGATAGTGACCATGACCAAGACGGATAATATACGCTTGAAGTGTCGGAATCCGCCATTTCGTGCGTTTACTACACTCCTACTATCCCTCCTACTCACCGCCTGCGCTATCGTCCACACACGGACCGTGCTCGTGCCGGACTCGATACAGTCGATGGGCGGGCTCTACGTGCCGTGGTCGCCGCAGCACGAGGGCCACGCCCGCGCCGTGCTCGCCTGCGTCGGACTGCCGGTCGAAGGGTGGCGACCGTCGCTCTGGATCGTCGGCGCCTACCCCTACAACGACAAGGGGGAGCGATTGGCAGCGACCTACAACGCCGAGGCGCACGCTATCATCATGGCCCCCGATGCCGCCGAAATCTACTGGCCCGTCTTTCGCCACGAGATGATCCATGCCGCGCTGCGCTCAACCGAGAAGACGGGGCACGGTCCGGTGTTCGATATGGCGGACACCTGTTCATTCTGGCCGACACAATGAGCGACGCGCCCTTCGAGGCATACCAGTTCCGCGTCCCGGCGACGACCGACCCCGTGACGCACGCCATCGTCCGCGACCTGCTCGACCAACTCGGCGAGTACCTCGTGGGCGGCGATCCCGAGAACTTGCGCTACGCCGCCCGGTCGCTCCGTGCCCTCGCGGTGCTTGACGGCATCGACCTCTTATGAACGCGCCACCGTGAACGATACCGTGCTCGTGGTTTGTCGCGTCTGCGACGGGAGCAGGAACGCGCCGGACTCCCTGCTTGTCTGCGACTGGTGCCTCGGCCAAGGCCACGAGTGCATCGACCGCGCCCCGGGCGGCGGCGTGCCCGAGGGCTTCCGCGAGTGGATTCCCCACACCCTGCCCACCGTGCCGCTCATCCCGCTCGACGACATCCCGAGGTGCGTCCCGTGAGACATGTCCTTGCTGTCGTATCGGATACCCATTGTGGGGGGACGACCGCGCTCTGCCCCGACCGCATCACGCTGGACGATGGCGGCGAGTACGTCGCCTCCAAGGCGCAGCGCTGGCTCTGGGGCCGGTGGCAACAGTTCTGGGGGTCCGTGCGGGACGTGCGCGACGCGGTCAAGGGGACGAAACTCATCGTGGTCTGCAACGGCGACCTGACGGACGGGGACCACCACAAGACCTCGCAGATCCTTTCCGGCAACCCGACCGCGCAGGCCGCCGTCGTGAACGCGGCGCTCGCCGCCCCGCTCGCGCTCCGCCCGCACCGCCTCCTGTTCGTCAGAGGAACGGAGTCCCACGTCGGGCCGTCGGCCGCGTTCGAGGAGCGGATCGCCTTGGGCCTCCACAAGGACAAGCGCCCGGTGCTCCTAGAGGCGGAGACGGGGAACGCCTCGCACTGGCACGCGAAACTCGATATCCAGGGCGTCCGGTTCGACTTCGCGCATCATGGCCGTGTTGGTCAGCGACCGTGGACCAAGCCGAACGTCGTCCTGAATCTCGCGGCGGAAATCTTCATGGACCACGCCCGCACGGGCCGACCGCACCCGCACATCGCCGTCCGGTCGCACATGCATCAGTACGTCGATACCCACGACGCGCACCCGACGAGGGTGCTCCAGACCCCGGCTTGGCAACTCGCCACCGCCTACATCCATCGCATTGCCCCCGGCGCCCTCGCGGATGTCGGGGGCATTATCTTTGTGGTGGAGAACGGGGCGCTGACCGTGACCCCCGTGCTCTATCGACCCGACCCGCCCACGGAGTACCGGCTATGACCAAGCGCGGCCCGCCGCCCCGCATTACGGAAGCCGAGTTGATCGCGGCGCTACAAGCGGCGAGCATCCCGGATACCTCGGGTGAGGAGGGGGTCTACACGGGAGGCCAGTTGCGGACGATGATGGGGGTAGGGCGGGAACCGTTCACGCGGGCAATGCGCCGGATGCTCGCGGACGGGAGTGCGGAAGTGGCGAAGGTGACGACGATGCGATTGGACGGACATCGGGTTCGCGTGAACGGCTACCGCATCCTACCGCCAGCCGGATGAGCGTCACCGTGGCCTTCTGTCGCGCCGATTCCGCGCAAGCGACCTGCTCGTGGCGATACGCCGCGGTCCGGCACGACGATCTACGCTACTCGCACGACGCGCGCTCGTGGGTCTGGTACGCCAGTCCGATCCACATCTGGCCGGTCAATCGCTGCCCCGGCTGCGGCGGCGAACTCCCGGACTTGGGCACTATCGTCGGCGGCTGGCAGGCGAACGGGTGGCCGGCCGATGACGAGGAGGGTGCGTGAAGGGGCGGCGACCGAAGCTCCCGAAGCGCGTCATGATGCCCGGCGGATGGGTGTCGGTGCGCTGGAAGCGGCACCTCAAGGCGGGCGGGGTGCGGTGCGCCGGGACCTATGAGTGGGACCGACGCCGCCTCTCCCTCGACCCGGCCCTGCCACCCGCCGCCGCGTGGCACACGTTCTACCACGAGTTGTTCCACGCCGCTCTCCACGACTCCGGCACGCACGGTCGATACAAGGACAAGGTGCGGGAAACGCTCTGCGACCTCGCGGCCACGGCGCGGATGCGCGAACAGTTCGGCTAACGCAGAACGTCGACACACTGTAGCGGTGTGCCGACGTTTCGTGCGTTCGGTTCCGGTTAGCGGGGCTCGCTTGAAATGTACCGCAAGAGGGCTTGGCCGCGATTGATGCGATAGTCGATGGCCTCGATTTTCGCCTCGAAGCGCACCCACCGCGCACGATCCTTTGTGGCGTCGAGGATGAAGGCGTAGTAGTCCCCGTCCTCGTGGGCCTCCTCGTCCACCTGATCGTTGTTCACCTTGCGCTTGTCGCGCATGGCTTCAAGTCGCACCTTCGACTTGATCTGCGAGAGCATCACCTTCCGCAGATGGTCGAAGGTGCCGAAGCTCCCGAACTTGGCGCGGAGATCCGCCACGACCTCGATGAGTTCCGCCCGCTCCGCGAGCAACGCGGCCAGTGGCTCGACCCCCGCCCGCCGTTCCACCTCGTCCGGGTCGAACGTACCGACCAACGACGAGGCGGGCGCACCCGGCATCTTGAAATCGGATGGCATGGATCAAAACGGAAGCGAATCTTCGTCGGACTCCGGCGGGAACTTCGCGGCGTCGTCATCCGAGAACGGCTTGGTGGACATCAGGATCGCCCCAACGCGGGTGCGATACTCTTGCGCGGCGGTCGCGTAGTCCGCCTTCCGCGTGACCAGATACTCAGGGCGCTCGTAGTCGTCGCCGATGGGCGCACCGGGCTCCATGACCTTCGGGAGCTTCTGGATCGCGTTGATGTTCGCGTACGTCCGGCCACCCTTGGACGCCTTCTGCTCGATGCTCAGGAGGGCGGTGATGCCGCAGAGCTTGTGGAGTGGTGCACCCGCTTCCACCTCGTCATCGGTGAATGTCTTGCCGCGCCATGCTTCGAGGAACTTGCGGAGGTTCGCCAACTCGAACATCGACAGCGTGAACTCCTTGGCGATGTCGATGTAACCCCCGTCCTCGTTCTTCTCGCCGGTCCGGAACACGAGCGCGACCTTGTGCGACAGCTTCTCCGGCGTACCGGGATACTGCTCGACTTTCTCCCCCAAGTCGATGACATCGACGCAGCGGGACGCGAACTGGCCGGCGGGATGCGGGGTGAACTGTGCGCCGCCTTCATTCTTGGCGATCACATGATCCGGCTGGTGCTTGGGCTTCGGCATTGTCCCCTCCTGTGGGGATGGTGTGGGTGGCGCGGGGCGTTCGTGCCCCGGTGCGCCGGGTACTGCGGTTTGATACGGTGACGCGACCCGCTCGCTCACGATGGGCCTCCCGCGTGGGTTGAGTGTCCCTTGTCGTACTCGTCGAGCGCGTTCCGTGCCGCGTCGAAGGCGAGCCGGAGCGCGTGGTTCCGGTTCCGCGTCTCGGCGTCACGCGGGGGGTCGGCGCGCATCCATGCGTTGAACGCCTCGTGCCGACGCCGCATCAACGCCTCGCGCACGGGGTCAGCGGTCACGGGGCCTCCTTGATGGTGAGTCGCCGCTTGACGTTCTCGCAATCGTAGGTGTGCTCAACCGACCACTCGATGCCGTCCGACCCCGAGGCACTCCATTCCATTGTCTCCGTAGCCAATCCGCGCGTCCGGTCGGTGCAGTAGATGACGCGGTTGCAGACGGAGCACCGTTCACGTTTCGGGTCAGCGGTCACGGGTCGCGCCCTCCGCTTCCTCGCCCGTCGGGCCAACGGACGGACGAGTCGCGCCGCACTCTTCGCACGCCTCGACGCCCCCATAGTTGCTGTTCAGGCCCTCGCACGCGCATGCCCAACTGTCCGGCCCGATCCACCGTCCGACGCAGGTGCGTGGCGGGCCGAAGAGGGCCGCGTAGTCCGGCGCTTCGATGCGATGCCACCCCTTCGCCCCAATCGCAACATTGGGCGTGAATGCGAGCCTCCCGTCCGGCCAGATGGCGAGGAGCGCGGCGTCACTGTGCGCGGACGGCATGGGGAGATATTCGGGCTTCATGCGGACCTCGGAGAGGGGAGGACTGACCCAATGATAGGCGCGGGGCGTTGCTTGTCAAGCCCCTTGACAACTCGGGGGTGGGGTGGTAGGCTAGGGGCAGTCCTTGACCGAGGAGTGTATGCCCCGTCCGTACCGTGACCCCTTCCGCCGCTGGATTCGCGCCGTCGGCGTGCGGGCCGTCAGCCGCGACCTCAACGTGGCGGTGCAGGCCGTTGACCGCTGGCGCAGCGGCGGCGGCGTCCACCCCGCGCGCCACGACGCCGTGAAACGCGCGGCACTGCGCGACGGCTATCTCGTGACCACCGACGACCTGTTGCCCCGAGGCCGCTGATGTCATCCCCGACATATACCCGACGCCCCGTGGACGGGTGGGCCGCGTGAGCGCGTATCGCGCCATTCTCGCGTTCGTCATTCTCGTGTTCATCACCATGAGCGCGTACAGTGTCGGTCAGGCGGACGGGCGCGCGTCGGTGCCGCTCTGCGGGATCGAGCGCGACACGGTGTATATCGCGCGCCGCTACATCATGGTGTACCCACCCAAGGAGGACTGATGATGCCTGACACCCGTTCGACCGACGTACTCACGATGAGCGGTGACGAGCTGTGCAGAAGGTTCTGCAAGGGCCGCCTCTATGATGAAGACCTCGTGGACCTCCGCGACGCCACGCTGGCCGCCGTCCGCCGCGCGGAGCCGCCGACGGAGCGAAGCATCGCGGAGACATACACCGAAACACGCACATCAGGACCGTGTTCTGGCAACGAAGTGCCGTGCTGGATACACCTGTCGCACGAGCAGGTCAGATTTATTCACGTCTTCGCCCGCGCCCTGCTCGCCAAGTTCGGCGACGCCCCGAACGGAACAACGACGACGGTTCCCGTGGGCGGACCCGACCCGAAGGCCACGCCACATCTTTGTCGCCAGTGTCGGCGCTGGTTCGTGCCAACGCTCGGAATGGGGAACGTCTCGTGCTGCGTGGAGCACGGCGGTGGGTGCTGCCACTACAGCGAAACCGAAGTGCCCGCTCCGCAAGGGATCGCGCCACTGACTGCGTTTGACTGGAGGTTCGATGGACGCTGACACCCGGAAGCGCCTCGCGGACGCGCTCGCGCACCTCATCCGGGAGGGCGCGTGACGCGCAAGCGGACGGCCGCGAGCTACCCGGAGTTCCACGAGCAGGCGTTGTTTGCCAAACGGCTCCTCCTCGATCCTCGGACCAAGCACCTCCCGTGGACGAGTACGCTGACGGGCGCGAACCTCACGGTGATCCAAGCGGCGCTGGCGAAACGGAAGGGCGTCCGTCGCGGCGTACCCGACTGGATGCTCTACCAGCGGCGCGGTCTCTTCGCCGGATTGGCGATCGAACTAAAGCGACCAGACGGGGAGGGACGATTTTCTCTGGATCAGGTGTGGTGGCAGAACGCGCTATTCCTGAACCTCTGGCGCGTCGTCACGGTCCTGAACGCGACCGAGGCGTGGTCGGCGGTCATGGCGTACCTTGGCTACGAGGAGGAGACGTGAGCGACAAGTCGTTCCACCTCACCCTTAGCCCCGACGAACGGTGCGCGGAGTGCGGCGATGGCTACGCGACGCCGAACACGCTGTGCCTGTCGTGCACCACTCGCGCGATCAACCCGAAGGCGAAGATGAAGAGTGTGGCGGGGAAGGCGGTGCAACGGCGATGGGCGAGCACGCTACGGAGGCCGTCCGATGGCTGACCCCTCCACGGAGTTCCGCCGTCCGGTGGCCCCGTGACCCCCTCGGCCGGGTTCGTTTTCCTCCGGGTCGATGCGTCGGGCGAGGTCACGGGGCGGTGCCGCGCCGAATCGCTCACGTTGGCCCGTGCGGCCCTCCCGTGCGGGGGTGGCTCCTACGTGACCTCCGCGGCGAGTTTCGCCCTAGGACGGCCAAAGACGCTCGCCACGCCCCGGTTGTGCCAGGCCTGCGACCGCCCGATCTCGGAGAAGAGCCCAACGCCGGTGCATCCCCGGTGCGCGGCCCGGGTGGAACGGGCACGGGAGAAATACCGGGCGAAGGAAGAGACGAAGGCGAAGCGGGCGGCGTACCAGAAGGCACGGGCGGAACGGCTGGCGACGGGCGCGGCGACGGAGCGTCGTCGTCAGGGGACGATCGCGGCGGGTATCGCGCGGCGGAAGCGGCGGTCCGCGTTCTTTGCCTTCGCGCCGACGAACGCCCAAATCTCATCGGCCTCGACGCGCTTGGTCTTGAGGGCGCGAAGCACCACGTCCTGATAGGTCGCGCAGAAGTTGCCGACCTCAACCAGCAACTTGAGCACCGTTGCCTTTGCCGCTCCCGTCAGGCGAGTGGTTGCGCGGACCGAGTTGCCTTCGCAGAGCGCCCGGATGATGTCGGCGCGCTTGGAGTCGGTGAGCTTGTTCATGACGGGTAATCTAGGCAATTGGTCAAGCATTGTCAATATGCGTGTAGGATCATTGACTAACAGATTGATCCGTATAGCTTTGTTTCAGCGCTGCATTTCCGGGGGTTTACTTTTGATGCAACCAGTCGTATGATAAGGGGGCACCCGCTGTTTTTCACCATCGCCGTCCCAAACGGGAAGGCGGTGGTCCACTGGTACACATGCAGAGACCTCAGCTGTCCAGGGAAGGCGTATTACGACGGCACCCCGAGATGTCGGGGTGCCTTAACCGCGAAAGTGCGGCAGCTCGAACAGGATGGGCAGCCCAGCGCGTACTGCGGGCATCGGCTAGATCAGCCGTTCGAGAAGATCTTCCAGTTCTGGCTTCCACAGCATCGGTTTTGGGCATTTCGGGGGAGCGCAAGCCGTTGGTTCATCACCAATGGCAACATCAAGGACGACAAGCATCAGGAACGTGACTATCGAATCGCAGAAGATTGCCGTAAAGAGTTTTTCTCCGATCCGGACACACTTCCCTATCGACGCGATCAATGACAACCGCATTTCGTAATGTCGCGACCGGTGCTCTTGATCTCGGGCAGCCGAGAAAGCGACAGATCAACTGGCTCGCGGAGCACCTTCCCGATGCCGAGCAGCAGCGCGACTATGCCCGCGATAAGTGCGTTGAGGCCGTGGCCGCGACCCTTCACCGTGCGCTCGAAGGCGCAAACCTCAACCGTGTGACGCTTGCCGACAAGCTCGGCAAGTCCAAGAGCCACGTATCTCGCTTGCTCGGTGGTGCTCACAACATGACGCTGCGAACGCTCGGCGATGTGCTCTGGGCGTGTGACCTTGAAGTCGTGAACTTCGACCTCGCGGTCGGACAACTCGGTGTGATCGAGGTCGCTGTTGATGACAGCGACCGTTGGATGGATGTCAACGCGATCGCCTATTCGCAAACCCGATCACCACCTGTGCTTCCAGAGCAAGTGCTGGTTCTTCAGTATCTGGCTACAGGTAGCTCGCGCGCCTACGCAACATCGAACGGCTAATGGACACAACCAAGCAGCCCGGTATTCAGATTTCGCAAGTCATTCTTCTCGGTGCGCGTTTCGCACATCGGGACGATGTGTTTTCGCTGCTACCGACAACGCGAGTCGAAAACCTTCCAATCAAGATCGAAGTGAAGGTTGCCGGTAAGGTGGGCGACCCCGGATCTGTAATTCGCCTCCGCGCATTTACGGAAGAAAACCCCGAAGCGCTCTATCGGATTGACGTTGAAGTTGCCGCCTTGATTGAACGGGTTTCCGGCGAAGAGAACCTTGATCCGTTCGAGTACGCTCGCGACATGGGCCCGGTGGCGTTCTTCCCGTTCCTCCGCGAAGCAATCGCGAATGTCACCATGCGGGGCCGCTTTGGTCCGGTCTGGCTCAAGCCATACAACTTCGTCGCCGCGCCCCCAACCGTCGAAGTCGGGTCGAAGCCAGACTAGGGCTTGTGATCCTTCGGCCAGCGCACAGCTGCCGCGTTCTTCGCAATTTCCTTGCGGCGTTCCCTGTTCAGCTTCGCTCCGCGAACCTTGCCGCCGATTCTCCCTCCCTTCCGCCCCCGCTCGACGGCGTCGGCGTTCTTCTCTGTGCGCTCGCCGGGGGGCGGCGTCTTGGGGGTCTCGCCCGTCGCCTCCTGCATGACGCGGAAGGCGATCTCGGCCATGTCCGGGCGCAGTTTCGGCGGCTTCTTGGGCATGGCTACAGTCTAGCGTCGTCGGTCGGCACTCGCACGCATTGTCACGGGGCTAACTGACCCACTACCCCCCTTGCGCGATGATGTGCCCATGCGTATAGTGTCGGGTAGCATACAACCGAACGTACCACGCCCCGCGTTACAGTGGAGAGCGTTGATTCCTGACTGTTAGGAGAGCCCGTCTTTCGCGCCGCCCGCAAGGGTGGACCTCTCGGCCCCCGCCCTGAGACTGTAACCGCGACTGGCGGGTTTTCCGTTTGGGTGGGCGAATGGCGCAGTGCCCGAGGTGTTCCGACCCGAGATAGCCACGCCGGATAGTGAAGCGCGGCGTTGATCTCACTTGACCGCGCGCCCACGTAGCCGAACGGAGTCGGGCACTCAACCCAAGCGTGGCGGTGCGACGCCAGAACCTTCCAACGAAATCCGGGCACTGTCTAGGCTGACAACCATCGGTGGGTGGCAAGCAGGAACGGAGGGCATGGCGATGACATCGCAACAGAGCACGACGGGGGCACAGCGGCCCCGAGAGCGAGAGGACCGAGCTATCCCTTCAAGGGAATCGAAGTGTCGCGCGCTTCGCCGCTCACCAGTCGCACCGATGGACTTCGGCGGAACCAGAGTTTCACCACCGGGACCGTGGCCCTACTGCCACCCCCAAAGCCGCGCGTCATCTTGGAGTGAAAATGTCCACACCGAATCCACAGTGTTCGCGTCGCGTCCCTCCTCTGGGGGAGCCGGGATGAGAGTCTTGTCGCTTGGCGCTGGCCGTCAGAGCACGGCGCTTTATCTTCTGGCCTGCGCGGGTCGTTTCGGCGAGGATCGTCCCGAGGTCGCCTACTTCGCGGACACCGGGGCCGAACCGCAGGGGGTGTACGCGCACCTCGAACGCCTTGAACGTGAGCGCGGGCACATCATCCCGATTGAGCGGGTGAGTGCGGGGAACCTCGCGGACACCCTTATTAGGAATCTCGCTCAGACTGGCGGCAACGCGAGCATCCCGACGTTCACGAGCATCCCGACGTTCGCGAGCGGCGGGGGGATGGGACGGCGGCAGTGTACGCGAGAGTATAAGATCGCGCCCATCGAGAAAGCGTTGCGCGCTCGGCTCGGCGTGGCTCCCGGCCGTCGCGTGCCGAGGGGCATCCGCGTCGAACAGTGGATGGGGATCAGCGCAGACGAAGCGAGCCGGATGCGCGCGAACCGCCGTCCGTACATCACTAATCGCTATCCCCTCGCGATGGAGTTGGGTTGGACCGCTGCCGACTGTTCGCGTTACGTCACCGAGCAGGGATTCACGCCCGCCAAGAGCGCCTGTGTGTTCTGTCCGTACACGGACAACAAGCGGTGGCGCGAACTGGCCGAGCGTGGCGGTGAGGATTGGGCGCTCGCTATCCAAGTGGACGAGGCGATCCGCGACAATCCGAAGTGGAACCAGAAGCAATACCTCACCCGCCGCCTACTCCCGATCGCGGAACTGGTGCGCTTGCCTGCCGCCGCTACCGAGCCGAATCTGTTTGAGAACGAATGTGAGGGCGTGTGCTCGGTCTAACTGCGCGCGTCACCGCCACCGCCTCGTCGCGCCTCCCGTCGGGCCGGGAGCGGGGGCCGTGAGGATCGAGGTGCCTCCCCGCGTCTCCGTGCGGCGGGGGAGGTTAGGGGATTCCCCGACTTGCGCCCATAACAATGAACGCTTAACGTTCGGTATATGACCTACACAGAGCCGCAGGTGGTGGCGATGGTGAAGCGCCGGGCGAGCGCCGACGGGGTGCGGGAAACGGCCCGCCGCCTCAACGTGAGTCCGACCTATGTGGTCGGGGTGTGCGACGGCACGATGCGCCCCGGCGCGAAGATCCTCGCGGGATTGGGGTTGGTGCGGCAGGTTCGCTATGTCACCGCCGCGTCCCCGCTCCCCCACGGGAGGGCGAAGTGAGCCGCCAGACTTCGCGTGAGACCTATCCGATGATGGCCGACCTGCTCGCTCCTGCCGAACAAGGCGTTGCCAAGGTGGAACACATCATCGTGACCAAAGAGGATGTCGCTCGGGCCTCGTGGGGTTCGGTGGATCGGTATGCGGAGACCAAGCCGGGGCGGTACGCGAGCCTCCGCGTGAAGGGCCGTCTGATGATGACCGACACCGATATGGAGCGGACCACCAACCTCGACTTCGTGCGTCGGGCGACCGGAGACGTGCTGGTGGCGGGTCTCGGTCTCGGGATGGTTCTGCATCCCATCTGCGCCAAGCCCGATGTGCGGAGCGTGACGGTCATCGAGAAGTACGCTGAGGTCACGGACCTCGTGCGCGCCTCGCTCCCGAACCATCGCGCGCTTCACGTCGTGACGGCGGACATCTTCGACTGGAAGCCCGCGAAGGGCGTCAAGTACGACACGATCTACTTCGACATCTGGCCCGACCTCACATCGGACAACCTGCCACAGATGGGGACACTACACCGCAGGTTCTCCCGGCGCCTCAACCGCACCAACCCTGCGTGCTGGATGGGTTCGTGGCGCCGGGACTTCTGCCGGATGCTCGCGCAGAGGGGAATGTGACCGCGTTCCTGCTGTTCGTGTCCGCGTGTGTGGCTTGGGCCGTGGCGCTGCGGATCGCCTACGTCACGTTCACCGAGGATGTTCGATGACCACCGAAGCGACCCCACTACAGAAGGCGCAGGCTGAGTATGCAATGATCGTGAGCGCAGGCGTGAGCGACGATTACGGGTCGCTGGGCACCGACCACCGCATCAGTTTCGAGTTCATCCGCTTGCAGTTGTTGGGCGACGCCCTCGCGCGTCTGGCGCAAGTCGGTGGATACGGCAGTACGTTTGCGATCGCCGAGCGTGCTGAAATCCTCGCCGAGTTGCGCGCGATGCAGGAGGAGACGCCGTGACCGCGCTCGACGCCCTGCTCGACGTGGTGCCGCTCTCCGAGTGCTGCGCGGCCCGCCCCGTCCATCCCGACTCCGACCGCTGCGGCGACTGCCACGACAACGCGGTATTCACGCGGACGTGTCCGGTCTGCGAGGCGGAGGTCCTTCCTGGCGACGAGCCCGCGCACGTCACGCTGGCGTGCCCCACGCTCCACGATGAGGTGACGATCCGATGATGCGTCTCTGGAAGGTCACCGACGAGAGTGCCCGCGCCTGTCACGGCGGGACGTTCGACTACACGCCCTACCTGCCCACGCTTCGGAAGGACGGCACCTATCGGCCCGGCAAGTGGCTGCCGCGCATCGCCGATCCCGTCGCGTGCGAGCGGGGCTATCACGGGTGCCGGGACCGCGACCTCGTGCATTGGCTCGATGGTCGCATCTGGGCCATCGAGGGACGTGGGGTCGTCGTGGCGAGCGACAAGGTGGTGATGGAGAGCTTCCGCTTCACGTCGCCGACGCCGTGGGATGATGTCGCGGCGCGGCTCTTCGCGGTCGAGTGCGCGTCCGAGGTCCGGCCCCTGAACACCGACCCGTGCGTCGAGGCGGCGCTGGACGCCGCGATGCGCCACGCTCTCGGGGATGCCACCGACGACGAACTGGCCGCAGCGAGGGCCGCAGCGTGGGCCGCAGCGGGGGCCGCAGCGTGGGCCGCAGCGGGGGCCGC
>ERZ1292623.446-Hain-H51-01um-R1-446-length-44648-cov-9_pt1 | contig 44648 bp, 63 predicted proteins | sample MGYA00564398_ERZ1292623 | MGnify/ENA primary metagenome ERZ1292623 (study PRJEB36523, sample SAMEA6512633) | groundwater metagenome | collected 2019-01-07 | study: AquaDiva: Metagenomics assemblies of 32 groundwater samples
GCGGCACGGGCGGGGTGCCTCGCGCGTTGCTCGTGGTAGGCGCGGGCGCCCGCGTCGCCGACGAGTCGGTATGTCTCGGCCGCCACGAGGTGGGCGTGCATGGCCTGCTCATGCGCGGCGGGTGAGCGCGGGCGGTGGTACTCTTCCTCGTACGTCCGGGCGGCCTGCCCCGCCGCCTCGGCCTCCGACGGCCTCGGGACGCCGACGCGAGCGAACGGGTAGCGATGCGAGTCCGCGAGGACGCGTCCGACGGCGGTTCGCGCCCGAGACCTCGCAGCGGCGTACGTGAATCGTCGACCGGCCATCGATCACTGGCCGACGAACTTGCCGTAGACTCGCCCATCGAACGTCCGCGGCCGGTCGGCGAGGTTCCTGAGGCGGTAGGTACTGGGTTCGCCGGCATTGAGCTCATACGTCGGGAGCTCCATCACGGGGGCGGTGAGGAGGACCGGCCCGACATGCGCCAGGCCCGGGTCGAGGCCGGCGCGGACGCCCTCGACCGCCCACCCCTCCCAGTCATCGCAGGCGAGGCGCGCGCCGCGGAACGGCGCGGGCGACACGAGCGTCGCCACGCGTGCCTCGCGGGCCGGCACGTCCTCCGCGCGGAGGCCGATGACGAACGTGACGCGCCCGAGGCCGCCCACGACGCCCGGTCGGCGCTCGCCGACGAGGCGGACGCGACCGACGCCGACGAAGTGGGCGTTCACCTCCACGCCGCGCGGCACGCCCGCGTCAACGACGAGGCGGCCACCCGGGAGGTCCCGCCCGCGGATGGTCGTACCGGGCGCGTAGGCGACGGTGTCGGCGCCGATCCAGACCCCGTCGACCTCGGCGTCACCGTCGAACGCGACCTCGCGGAGGTGGAACGGCGCGGGCGCGCGGAAGCGCTCGCCCGCGACGAGCTCGAACTCGACGCCCGCCGACGCCTCGACGGGCGACAGGGGCGTCCGGTAGCCCTCGGCGAGGGCCCGGAGGGCGCACGCGCGATGCCACGCCCGCCCGCTGGCGTCCTCGAACTCGAGCGGGGCCTCTGCCTCGCAGCCGGGGCAGAGCCTCGACACGGTCGTCTTGGTCGTCGCTCTCTTCGTCATGTTACCTTCTCCTCGAACCCGCGAGCTTCTTGAAGTGGACCTGCGACAAATCCCGCCTTTCGATCTTACCCCGTCCCGCCGCCCGCGTCCGCGGGCGTGACCGGAACGACCGGCGGTGCCTCGAGCGCGACCGGGGCGATCGGCGGGGCCTCGGGGGTCGCGGGCGTGGCCGGGGCGACCGGCGGCATCGGCGCGGGCACGACCGGGGCGATCGGCGGGGCCTCGGGGGCCGCCGGCTGGCCGTTCGGAAGCGTCGGGAACGTCGACGCGGCGCCCGCGTACGGTCCGGCCACCACGTCCGGCGGCTGCGGCCCGCCGAGGCCCGCGAGCGCCTCGAGCGCGGCGACGCGGTCGAGCACCCGGTCGACGACGACGCGGAGGGCGCCGTAGAAAGAGTCGAGCGCGTTGGTGCGGGCGGTGAGAGAGGCGAGCGTGCCCGCGTCGAGGCGGTCGACGGTGGCCATGATCCCGCGGACGCTCGACTCGAGGCCCTGAACCCGCAGCGCGAGGCCATGTTGTGTAGTAGTAAAGTCTCCGCCGCCGACCAAAACGTCACCACCGGCCGTACGACGTGCGGCCTCGTCGACCGCCGCGTCGTTCTTGGCGAAGTTGGACCGGAGGTCCGCCTCGGCGACGAGGAGCCAGCCCGCCGCCCCGCGCAAGATCTCGGCCGCTTTCTCGTCGCCGGCGCGCGCCGCCGCGATGGCCGACTCGACGACCTTCCACGCCACGGCCAGGAACGGCCCGGCGGCCGCGAGGACCTCGAGGGCCGTCTTCGTCTTGTCTTGGTCGCTCATCGACGGCTTCGCTTCCCGCGGAGGACCGTGAACGCGTCCCGCGAGCACTCTACGAACCCGTCGTAGTCGTCGGGCAGACGATCCGCCCGATCGATTTCGAGGAAGAAAACGTCGCCCGCCGCCCACCTCTTGCTGTGGCGGTACTTCTTCGTCACTTCGAGGACCTTTGCGTGTTGGGCCGGTATTCCCTTCTCGGAGAAGTCGGCTTTCAAGAGAACGCGTGAACCTGGGCGGATCATGTGTTTCTGTCGACGCATCTTCCTTACCTCCTCTACAAGATCTCCACGACGACCCGCCGGTCGGACGCGCCGCCGCCGCGTCGTCGGTCGCTCATCGCTTCCTCCTAACCGCGCTGACGAGACGTTCCACGACGATTCGCTGGTTGGACTCGAGAAGCTGAGCGGTGCGACCAACGGCACCGTCTGTTTCGAGAATCACGAGACGAACGACCCGGACAAGTGCCGACAAGTCCCTCCCCGCGCCGTGTCCGTGGCCTGTCGGCGTTGCATTCTTCCACGCCACGAAAAGAACGGGGCGACCGCGTCGTCGAACAAGCACACCGACTCGGCCTTCGCCTTTCGGTGATGTAAAACCACCGGCAGAAATGTCTACTAGGTGAATACGCGACGGCCGCGACGACCGTTTCATGGCCCGCCCCCGCCGACGAGAGCGTCCAGGACCGGCAAGTGCGCCCCCGCCACCCGCGCCGCGAAGGCGAGGGCCCGCGCCGCCGCGTGGGCCGCCCCGAGGGCCGCCCCGACGTCGACGCCCCCCGCCCCGCCCGCCGCGAGGTCGAGGGCCCGCGCCGCCGCGAGGACGGCCTCGGCGAGGGCCGCGGCCGCGGGCAGGACGCGCTCGTCGCGGACTCGGCGGTGGGCGACGAGGGCCGGCGCGGGGTCGCGCTTCGCCGCGACCTCGCCCCGCAGGATCGTCTCCTGCCGTTCGAGGTCGAGCCGCGGCAGGGCCGACAGGGCCTCCACGGTCGCGACGGCGATGGGCGCGAGGACCCGCCGCCCGGTTACGACGGCGGACGACCCGCACGCCGACGCGAGGACGGCGGCGATGGCGAGGAGTCGCCAACGAGGGCTCGTACTCATCGTTTCCTCCTCCTCGTGACCCCGCCGGCCGCGAAGGCCGCCGCGAGGGCTTCGTCCATGTCGCCCGCCGCGAGGGCCCGGTCGACGCGCGCCGCCGGGGACGCGACCGGGGCGACCCCGCCACGGGCGACCATCGCCTGTGCACGCTCGACGAGGGCCGGGTCGACGGCGTCCCAGTTCACCGCCAAGACACCCCGAAAAATGGCACGTCGGCGGCACGGGGCGACGTGAGTCCGCCCGCCGGTGGTAGGACACGCGACCGTTGCGCGGGAGGACGAGGACCGCCCCGCACGGGCACGACACGACGTCGCCGTGATGGGCCATCCGTCACCGCCCCGCGATCCTCTGACAGACCTCGTCGCGACACGTGAACTTCGGCCACCGCCCCGCCGCCTCCGACGGTGGGTGGAGGATCGCCTGGAGGACGAGCTCGCGGTCGCGGCGGCGGACTGCCGGGTCGAACGCGAAAATCAGACGGTGGTCACCCTGCGTCTTGGTACGGAAGGACGTGAAGCCACGCCGGCGCAAGGCCGCCGGGTCCTCGAGGCGCTCGCGGACGAAATTGCCCTCGAGGCGGATCTTATGGACGCGGCGCCTCACCGCTTCCTCGTGAGGTCCAAGACGAGGCGGCCCTGCTCCCTCGCGAGCCGCCGCGCGATCTGGCGTAAGCTCGCGACAGGCGTGCCCGCGTAGTTAATCTCGACTTTGCCACGACCGGGTATGTCGTGGAACACGCCCGAGCCCTCGATCTTGTACATCGACCGGAACGGGCGGAGCACGCCGCGGACGAAAATGTCGCCGGCGCGAACCACGCGGATCGGCCCGACTTCGCTCACCGCCGCCTCCGGCGCTCATGGTGGTAAAACGTCCCCGACGACGTCACGAAAACGCTCGGCCCCTGATGAAACACGGCGGCGTAGTGGCGAGGCGTCACCGCCGCCGCCTCCGACCGACGAGTTCGTCGGTGGCGTCGCGGTAGCCGTAGTACGTCCCCGCCGGGGTTACGTGCCCGACGGCGCGGACGAGCTCGCCGCCGGCCGCGTCCCACACGACGGCGCGCACGAAGTCGTCGCGCTTGAGTCGCCGGTTCCCGACTTGCCACCCGCCGTGGCGCGGCGCGCGGATCGCCTGGTTCTCCCGCGTGACGATTCGGCACGCCGCCTCCGCCGCGTCGCGGAGGTATTCCCCCTCGAGGTAGAGGTCGGGACGCCGCCGGCGGCCCTGGTGAAACGCGACGGCGTAGTAGCGCACGGGCGTCACGGCTTCCTCCCCGGCGGCCGGGACAGGGACTCACCGAATTGCATGAGGAGCGCCCCGAGCATCCGCGCACCGTTGCCCGCCCCCGACCGGCCGAGGTCCCGGAGGACCTCGACGAGGTCGGCCGTCATGGCGCGGAACGCCCGCTCGGGGCCGGCCTCCGCGAGGTCCTTCCACGACAGGACGTTGTCGGCCACCGCCGCGACGAGGTACTCGCGGAGGTAACCCCGGCGGACGGCGGGGTCGCGCGGCACGACGATCTCCCTTCGGCGGATTACCGCTTAGCCGAAGTACTGGCGGATGAGGGCGCGCTTCGCCGTGAGATAGCTCGAGTAGCGCTTCTTGTCGGCCGCCGTCCTGCCGTGACGCTTGACGAGTTTCGCGGCCGACGTCTTCCGCCCCGTGCCCTTCCGCCGACGCCGGGCGCCGAGGGCGCCGATGGCACGCCCCGCGGTCGGATGGTGGAGGGCGTGCTGCCCGATCTTGAACTTCCTCTTTCGCGACTTCGACGTCCGTTTACGCGCCTTGGCCATCTCGCTCTCCTCTCATTTCCGTTGGACTTCCGGACGATCATAGCTTATCGGCGACTGGGCCGCCCCGTTTATTTTTCAGCGTCGCTCCCGCCCCGTCGAGGAGTGACGGCGTCCCACGCCTCGCGGATCTTCCTCATGACCTCCTCCTTCATCGACGACGCGATGGCGCGATCGCCCCCCGCTGACACGGGCCACACGTCGCCGTCTTGTCGTCTTCCGGCGAGACGTCGTCGGCAAACTTCGCGACCTCGTGACGAGGCACGCGCCTCCGCGGGCGAGGTGGCTCGTCGCGCTTCATCGTCCCCTCGCGTCGACCCACGGCCACCCCGTGGCCGCTCGGACGACGCGGCGCTGCTCGTCAAGCGACTCGCCGCGGCGCAAGCGGCGGCACGTCTGCGACTGCTCCTGCGTCCCCGAGGCCGTCCGGAGCCCCGGGACGGGGACGTGAGCGATGCGGATGCCCCGCCGCCACAGGTGCGCGCAGACAAGGGCCTCGTCGTCACCGAGGTCGCCCAGAGGGTCGAACCCGCCAGCCGCGCGCACGACCGCGGCGAGTTCGTCGAGTCCGTCGAGGTCCCCGGCGAAGACAGCGAACCCGCACGCCCCGGCGCACGCGAGGTCCTCGCCGGCGGCCGCCTCCGACGTCGCCCGGCCGCCCGACCACGTGACGCCCTGCGCGCCGGCGGCGGCCCACGGCCCGACCGCCCCGGCGAGGGCGGCGACGAGGCCCGGCGGCGCGACCACGTCGTCGTCGACGACCACGAGGACGGTCCCCGGCGGCACCTCGCGAGCCACCCGCCACCGCCCGCCCGGGCCGAGACGGCGCTCCGTCCGCCACTCGCGGACGCGGAGCGCGGACGGCGCCACCGGGGCCGGCCGCCCCGCGTAGCCATCGAGGACGAGGTGCGCGAGGTCGGGGGCGCGGGTGCCCGCCGCGACGGCCACGAGAAGGCGCTCGCACGACTCGCGGCGCTCCTCGACGGTAGCGACGACGAGGTGGACTTCTCGACCCTCGCTCATGGTCTCGCCTCCTCGACCCGCGGCGGCGGCGCGACTCGTCGCGACAAGACCGTCTCGATCTTATCGCACGTCCCCCACCCGCCAAACGCCACCGACACGAGGACGACGACCGTGCGCCAGTTGCGCGACCACCACCCGGGGAGGACACGCGCGCGGAGGCCGCGACGCGTGTCGATGCTAACGCCCGACGCCTCGCCGCCAGCAGGAGCGACGTCCTCGTCCTCGTCTTCTGACGAGTCCTCGAGGATCCCGAGGCGACGCTCGATAGACGCCTGACGCCGCGCCATGCGACGCATCTCACGCGCGAGGGTGGCCGTGCTCCTGGCGAGGCTCTCGATCGCCCTCTCGATCGGCGTCGTCTCGGCCGACGCGGCGGCGACCTCGCGACTCATCGCGCACCCCCGTCGCCACGCGACCGCCGGCGAGCGCGACGGTCGTCGGCGATGGCGAGGACGGCCCTCTCGACGTCGGCGACGCTTTCCATGACGGCCAAGCAGACAGTCCCGTCACCGCCCGCGCGGTGACGACGAACCTCCCGCGCCCGCGCGATGGCCGGCACGAGGTCCTCTTTGACGTCAAATGGCTTCTCCACGTAGTCGACAAGGACGCCGCACCGTGCGACAGCGAGGAGGCGGCTGCGTGGGATCGTGTCGCCGAACCCGGTCACCATGATCGCGACGGCGCTCGAGCCAGACGACGTGAGCCACTCGACGAGATCGAGACCCGTCTCCCTCCCGCCGAGGCGGTAGTCCGTGATGAGGACCTCCACGTCGCCCCGCGTGAGTTCAGCGATGGCCTCCTCGTACGTCGACGCGACGGCGAGGTCGGGTACGTCGACGGCCAGGGCTGCCGCGAGGACGCGACGCTGCGGCAACTCGTCGTCGACGAGGAGGACCCGTCCACGAGTCGCCGTCAAAGATGCCGCCAATCCAGACTCTACCGACGACACCTCGCGCACTTCACGAGCGATGTTCACGACACCACCACCTGCGACCCGTCGACGAGCTGGTCGTCGGCCGCCGCCATCATGCGCGCGAGCTGCTTGAACCGGACGGTCGGTCTCCAGCCGAGTACGCGGGCCGCCTTGCTCGCGTCGCCGCGCAGGGCATCCACCTCGGCAGGGCGGCGGAGTGCCGCGTCGACCTCCACGTACCGTCGCCAGTCGAGGTCGTGCCAGGCGAAAACCTCCTCGACGAACTCGCGGACGGTGTGCTCCTCGCCGGTCGCGATGACATAGTCGTCAGGGTGCTCCTGCTGGAGCATGCGCCACATCGCCTCGACGTAGTCGGCGGCGAACCCCCAGTCGCGCCGCGCGTCGAGGTTCCCGAGGAGCAGCCTCTCCTGGAGGCCGCGCTTGATGCGCGCCGCGGCGAGCGTGACCTTGCGCGTGACGAAGTCCTCCCCGCGCCGAGGGCTCTCGTGGTTGTAGAGGATGCCGGACGACGCGTGCAAGCCGTACGCGTTCCGGTAGCACGCGGTCGCCCAGTAGCCGAGGAGCTTCGCGACGGCGTAAGGCGACCTCGGCTGGAACGGCGTGGCCTCGGACTGCGGCGGCGGAGCGGCGCCGAACAGCTCGCTCGTCGCCGCGAAGTAGAAGCGCGGGCGCGCGCCGCCCTGTCGGATCGCCTCGAGCAAACGCACCGCCCCGAGGCCCGTCACGTCGACCGTCACGTCAGGGATCGCGAACGACGTGCCGACGTGGCTCATCGCCGCGAGGTGGTAGACCTCGTCCGGCGCGGCGACCCGCAGGACGTGGGCGATCGACGCGGCGGAGAGGTCCCCGTCATGGAGCCGCAGCCGGTCCGCAACGTGCGCGACGCGGGACAGGTTCGACGTCGACGACCGGCGGACGAGCCCGTGGACCTCGTACCCTTTCGCGAGGAGGAGCTCGACCAGGTAGCTGCCGTCCTGCCCCGTGACCCCCGTAACCAGCGCCCGCCGGGTCGTCACCGCGCCGCCTCCCCGCGGCCGACGCCGCGATAAGCGAGACCTGCCGCGCGCGCCGCCGCGACGTTCCAGACGTTCCGCCCGTCAAAGAGGGTTGGCGATGACCCCGCCATGACTCGGCGGAGGCGCGCGAAGTCCGGGTTTCGGAGCGCCCGCCACTCGGTGACGAGCGCCAACGCGTGCGCCCCCGCCGCCGCCTCGTAGGGGTCGTCGACGAAGTCGACCAGGGGTGCGCTCGCCCCCAAAGCGGCACGCGCCGCGTCGGTCGCCTCGGGGTCGTAGGCGCGGACGCGGGCGCCCGCCGCGACAAGGTCCAGGATGACGTCGAGGGACGGCGCCCCGCGGACGTCACTCGTGCCAGGCTTGAAAGCGAGGCCCCAAACGGCGACGACACGCCCGCGCAGATCGCCGTCGACGCCGCCGAGGCCCCGGATCGCGGCCGAGAAGAGCCGGCGCTGGCGACGGTTCGCGAGGAGCGCGGCTTCGGCCACGAGAGGCGTCGGGGCGCCGACGTCCTGGGCCATCCCGAGGAGCGCTCGGACGTCCTTTTCGAAGCACGACCCGCCCCAGCCGACCCCCGCGTAGAGGAAGGCGTCGCCGATCCGGGCGTCGGCGCCGACACCGCGCCGCACGTCGTCGACGCTCGCACCGACGACGTCGCAGAGGTTGGCGACCTCGCACATCATGGAGATGCGGGTAGCCAGCATCGCGTTGGACGCGTACTTCACCAGCTCGGCCGACCTGGCCGACATGTAAAGGACACGGCCGTCCGTCCGCACGTGAGGCGCGTAGAGGCGCCCCATCACCGACCGGGCGTGGTTGTCGTCGCCGACGACGCCCACGACGACGCGGTCGGGCCGCGCGAAGTCACGTACGGCCTCGCCTTCTTTCATGAACTCGGGGTTGAAGCACGTGGAGACGTCGTGCCCAGACGCCTCGCGGAGGATCGAGCGCGCGCGATCCGTGGTCCCGACCGGGACGGTGGACCTCAAGGCCACGACGACGCCGCGCGCAAGCTCCGCCGCCCCGACTTCGGCGACCGCCGCGATGACCTGCCGGAGGTCGGCCCTCCCGTCCTCGTCCGCGGGCGTCCCGACGCAGACGAGCACGACCTCTGCCCCCGCCGCCACCTCGCGCGCCGCCTCGCGGAAGTGGAGCCGCCCGGCGAGGGCATTGTGCCGGACGAGGTCCTGGAGACCTGGCTCAAAAAAGGAGACGTCGCCACGGCGAAGCCGCTCGAGCTTGATCGTGTCAGACTCGGCCACCGAGACGTCATGCCCGAAGTCCGAGAGGCAAGCCCCCGCCGTGAGCCCCACGTACCCCGCGCCGACCACCGCGATCTTCATGGCTTCTCCTCCCATCCTTCGAGGCGGACGTAGTCGTGGAACGTGCAGCCGCTCGCCGCGCAGACCACGCTCGGCGACAGAGTACCGTCGTCGGCGATGGTGTGCACGTCGACCATCCCCCGGTGCCCGTTCGGACAGGTGTAAAGCGCCGTCCGCGGCTCGATGACGGCGCGCAGGTCCTGCGGCGAGCGCCTGACCGGCGTCCATGAATTTGGTGGCGACTCAAGCGCCGAGACACGACGGGCGACGACCATCAGAACATCCTCTCCGTCCATGTGCGCGGCGTCTTGTCGCTGTGGATCTCGATGCCGAGGTGGTAGTCGAACGGCCTCGCTCCGCGCGCGCGGACCCACGCGACCATCTCGCGCAGGCCGTCCTCGAGGCGGACCCGCGGCGCGTAGGCGAGCAGCTGCCGCGCCTTGTCCGCGGAACACGTCGCGACGCGGACCTCTTGCGGACGCTCGGGGACGTGGATCGGGCGCAGCTCGACGCCGACGATCCGGGCGACGGCCCGCGCGAGCTCGAGGATCGTCACGACCTCATCGTCGGGGCCGACGTTGATGACCTCGCCCGCGACGTCGGCCGTGGCCATGCGGACCAGGGGGTCGACGCAGTCCGAGACGAAGGTGAAAGAGCGCCGCTGGCCACCGTCGCCGTAGATGATGGGCTGCCGCCCCTGCAGCATGAGGTTAATGAAGATCGCGACGACGTTGCGGTACGGATCGGTGTACCTCTGCCTCGGGCCGATGATGTTGTGGGGGACGGCCACCACCCACTCGACGCCATGAACGCGCCCGAGAAGCTTGAGCAGGTCCTCGGCGGCGACCTTGCCGAGGCCGTACGGGTCCTCGGGCGCCGGCCGCTGGCGCTCGTGGAACGGCGCCTCTTGCGCCCCGTAGCGGGCCATCGAACTCGCGAAGACGACCCGGCGCGCCCCGGCCGCGGTCGCCGCCGAAAACACCGACGCCGACGCGGCGTAGCCGTGGCGCGCGTTCTCGGCCGGGGAGAACACGGAAAGACCCTCGTGCGCGATCGCCGCGAGGTGGTATACGACCTCGCACCCAGAGGCGAGGGCCCGCGTCGCTTCGAAATCGCCGCAGTCGGCCTCCGTGAAGCACACGCCCGCCGGGACGTTGTCCCGGTAGCCCCCGATGAGGTTGTCGACGCCGACGACCTCGTGCCCCGCCGCGAGGAGTGCGTCAGCGAGATGCGACCCGAGGAACCCGGCGACGCCGGTGATGAGGACGCGCATGTCAGTGAATTCCCTTCTTGCGGGACAGCATCCAGAAGTAGATCGACTCGTCGAGTGGCTCCGCCTCGCGCGGGGTGTAACACTCGAGCCGACCATCGGTGGCGATGGCAGGCAGGACGACTGACTCGACGGCCGTGTTGCCGTTCTCGAGGAACCACACCTCGCCCGCGCCCGACAGGTAATCCGCGGCGGCGGCGTAGAAATGGCGATGAAAAGCCCATCCCTCGTCGGCGGTCCCGAGCCACGACGCGGTGAACTCATCGAGGTCGGCGTAGTCAGGCATCGTGCCGTGCGGCGGGTTGGACACGATGAGGTCGAACGGCGAGTCGCGCGGGACCGACGCCAGGCCGTCCGAGAGGAGGACGCGGACGTCGGCCTCGCGGAAGAGGTCGGCGTTCTTCTTCAAGGTTCGCCGGGCCGACACGACGTTGAAGACGTTGACGTCCGACAAGGTGAGGTGCCGCACGACCTCAGGGCCGAGCTCGCGAAACATCGTCAGGCCGACCACGCCGACACCGCAGCAGACGTCGAGGACGCGCAGCCCAGAGAGGCCCCGCTTGCGGATCCGTCGAACGGCTCCGCCCGCCGTCGACGGCCCGTTGCTGGCGAACCCGACCGACGCGTCGTCGCAATGGTACGTGACGCCGGCGTGCTCGAACGTCCTCACCGCGTCACCACCCGGCCGCCGATTGCGACCGCGTCGATACCGCTCGAACGCGCGAAGGTATCCAGTGCTTGCTGGGCGTTGTTGACCATCGCCTCACCGCCGAGGTTGAAAGACGTGTTGAGGAGCGCCGGCACCCCCGTGCGGTCGCGGAACGCCGCGACGACCCGGCCGACGTCCGAGTCCGCGTCGACGACCTGCACGCGCGCCGTCCCGTCGGAGTGAAGCCCGGCGGGGATCCGCGCCCTCGCCTCGTCCTTCGCCGCGGCGATCATCGTCATGAACGGGTAACAGTCGACGTTCTTGAGCTCGAAGAAGCTGCCGGCGGCCTCGCGCAAGACGACCGGCGCGACGGGGCGGAACGGCCGCCGACCCTTGGTCGAGTTGAGTCGATCTTTCATGTGCACATCGCGGGGGTCGGCGAGGATCGAGCGGTGTCCGAGCGCGCGCGGGCCGGACTCCGCGCGGCCGTGCGCGACGGCGACGACCTCGCCACGCGCAAGTCGGTCGGCGACCTCGTCGACGGGAGTCGCCGCGTCAAGGTCCGCGTCCGCGTACCCGGCGAACGCGACGGTCTCCGGCGAGTACTGCCGCCGTGGCTCCCGCAGGATGGCGTGGAGGACGAAGAGCGCGCACCCGACGGGCAATCCGCCATCGTGGACAGCCGGCGGGACGTGGACCACGCGCACGTCGTCGCGCATGAGGAGGTGGTAAGCCGCGATGCCGTTGAGCGCGCAGCCGCCAGCGAGGCCGACGACGGCCGACTCCCCACGCGGCGCGAGCCGGCTGAAGACCTCGGTGGTGCGCGCTTGTAGTTCGGCGACGTGACGCCGCTCCTCGGCAGGGAGCCCGCACTCGGCTTCGAAACGCTCCTCGGGGACGCCGAGCATCGCCATGACCGTCCCGGCGGCGAACCAAGTCCCGCAGTAGTTAGTGGCCCGCGCGCCCCACTCGCCGCCGACCGAGACACCGTCGGCGATGCGCAGGCGCCACGACGCGTCCGGCGAGCCGAATGCCTGCGACGCGCCGCCGACCGCGGCGGCGATGACCCGGTTGTCCTCCTCGCGCATGCCGGGCGGGATCCAGCTGTCGCCGCCGCCGTCCATGACGACGAGGCAAACCTCCTCCGCCGGGGAGGTGTAGAAGGCGTACGCGGCGTGGGCGAGGTGGTGCGGCAGGTAGTACGCGGGGACCTCGGGGCCGAGGAAGCGGCAGGACGGCATCCGGTCCCACGCCACGAGGTCCTCGTCCCAGGACCGACTCTTCCGCCCGGCCCCGAGACAATCACCGCAGCCTGCCTCGACCACCGCCGCGACCTCGTCGAGGTGCGCCCCCGCGAGTCGAAGGAGGATCGGCAGGTACGTCGCGACGACCTCCTCACGCGGTCGCGACACGTCGTGCTTTACCCGCGTGAAGCGCTCGACCTCAAGGTGGACGATACGCCCCTCGCCGACGAGGGCGACGCTCGAGTCGTGACCGAAGTAGGCGCTGAACACGTACCGACTCACTCGCCAGGCGACCTCCAGCGCGCGACGTCCCCGAGGAGCTCGTGGTCGTGAGGCTTGCGGATGACGGCGCTCGGGTTGCACTTGAGCGGCAAGTTGATTGCCGTGGCGCCGCGCAGCTTCGGCCACGCGCGGAGCAGGGCCTTGGAGACCCCGCACGACGACTGGGCCTCGTGGATCGTGCCCGACGCATGCGGGGTGAACTCCGGCCCGTCGTACTCTTGCTCGTAGGGGGTGTACGGCATGCGGAGTGGGTTGAGGTCGCTCACCCACACGATCCCGCCAGTCCGCGTGCGCTCGTAGCAGTTCAAGATGTCCCGCTCGATCACCGGCCAGCGGTGGTCACCGTCGATGAAAGAGAAGTCGATCGTCTCGCGGAACGTCTTGAAAAACTCGTCTGAGTACGTCTGATGATGCGTCCAGTACGACTCGTAGCCGAACGTGGCGACGAGCCGGTGCGCGTCCTCGCAGCGGTCCGGGTCCACGCTGTGGAGGTGCCCGCCGACCTCCGCCGCCGCCCGCAGCATCGGCAGGGCCGAGCTGCCGTCCGCCGTCCCGATCTCGAGGAAGACAGTCTTGTCCTCCGGGTGGCGCTCGACGTATCGCGGGATCACGTAGAGGAGTGGCAGGAGGTGGGCGACGTCCCACGCCAGCTCGACGTCGCGCGGCGTGATCTTGCCGATGGCGCGTCCCTGGCTCCAAGACCAGAGCTCCTCATCCGTAAGCGTCACAGGTCCTCCATCAGGCGGGGCCTGCGGATGAGGACGCTCGGGTTGGGCCAGATCGGCAGGTGGATCATCTGCGCGCCGACGAGCCGCGGTCGCACCCGCCGGATCGCCTTGGCGATGCCGTTGCTGCACTGTTGGTCGTAACGGTGGCGATCGACCAGCTCTTCGCCATCCCACACAGGGGTCGCGTCCTCGTGTTCGTACGGCGGGGAGTCTGACGGGAGGACCCCGTAGTCGCTGACCCAGATGATCCCGTTCGGGGCGAGCCGCGTCCAGCAGTTCTCGACATCTCGCTCGACCTGTGGCCACGCGTGGTCACCGTCGATAAAAGAGAAGTCGATCGTCTCGTGGAACGTCTTGAAGAACACGTCCGAGCGCACCTGGTGGTGCGTCCACGAGGCGCGGTAGTCGAACTGGTCGACGAGGAAGTGCGCGTCAGGACACGCGAACGGATCGACGCTGTGAAGGTGCCCACCCAGCTCCGCGGCGGCTTTGAGGAGCGGGAGCGCCGACGACCCGTCCGCCGTGCCGATCTCGACGAAAGTAGGCGACTCGCGATCGGCGACGAACGTGAATCGCGCGAGGAAGTAGAGCATCGGCATGAGCGTCGAGACGTCGCCGGCCAGTTCCACGTCGCGCAGTCGCAATCCCTCGACCGAAGAGAAGGCGCCCGCGGCGTAGCCCTCCGCGCCGGCGCGCGCCCACTCGATGAGGGTCTTGTCCGACAAGCTCACGCCGACCTCCGCGCGCAGAGGACGTGGCCCTCATCGCCCCCCGGCGGCGCGCGGACCACCGCCCAGTCGCTTGCCGCGCCGCCGAAGAATTCGTCACACGCCTGCTTGACGAACGGCATGTCGTAATCGTCGACGAGGCAGTAGCCACCGCCCACGACGTGGCGACCGAAATCGCGGAGGTCGGCGAGTGCGCCCGGGTAGGAGTGGTCACCGTCGATGAGGAGGAGGTCGATCGGCAGGAGCCACCTCGGCCCGACCTCGTGGCTGTCGCCCGTCAGGAGCGCGTCCACGAACATCGAGAGGTCGGGGCCGTACGTGCGGAGGTTCTTCCAGAACGACTCCGGCCCCGTCTCGCAGCCGTTGTCGCCGGGGTGGTGGTCCATCCAGTTGTCCACGCAGACGACCCGCCCGCCCGTCAAGGCGATCAAGCCGCGCGCCGTCGACCCGCCATACGTCCCGACCTCGACGATCCGCATGTCGCGCGGGTAGGCGAGAGCGACCTCCGGCAGGAAGTCGCAGAGCCAGTGCTTGTCCGCCGTCGTGATCCACCCCGTGATCTGGGAGTAGACGCGGTGGAAGTAGTCGACGCGCGCCAGTCCCGGCGGCGGCGCGTCGCGGAGGTTTTGCATGATTTGCACGTGGTCCATCGTTCCCTCCGTCATGTGAGCCCACCGAGGTCGCAACCCGTCGCGCGCACCTCTCCGATCACGTACCGCGCACGAGCCTCGCACGTGTGGTGTGCGCGCACCGCTTCGTAGCCGCGCCGGGCCAGCGCCTCGGTCGCGCCGTCGTCTCGCATCGCCGCCTCGAGCAACGCCGCGAACCGGACGAAATCTTGCTGATCACCGCGCCCGCTCAGGTCGTTGTCGTACTGCAAGAAGTGCTCGCCAGGCACGAGGACGGGCGGCGGGTGGACAAGACAATGGTCGCTGATCACTGCCGCACCCGACGCCACGGCCTCCCAGAACCGCACCGTGTCGGTCCCGAACGACTGCTGGTCGACGACGACCTTCGTTCGCGACAAGATCCGCATGTATTCGAGGTACGGGACGTGCCCGAGCGAAAACCGGCCGCGCGCGCCGACGCGCGCGACGACCGCGCTCGTCATGTCGATGAGGCGCCCGCGCGACCACTGCGTGGGCCCGAAGAGGCAGCACGTGTCGTACTCACGCTCGCGCCACGGCACCCACGGGACGTCCCACATCGACGAGAAAGGGACGGGGCGCACCGGGAGGCCCGGCCGGTCGCCAAACATGTACGTGCAGGGGTGCCCGGTCGTGAGGGTGGTGCGCTTGAAGTAGACCGCGGGCCGGAAGGCGTCGGTGAAGTCCCAGCGCCGCTGCGGGTAGTCCTCGTGGTCGACGACGGCGAGCGGCGGCAGGCGGTCGCCAAAAGTCGCTTGCAGCTCGTGCAGCGCTGCGGACCCGTGCCACCGCACGCCGTTGAGGACGAGGAGGCCGAACTCACCGCGCGCCACCATGTCGAAGATCCCGTCATCCGCCTCCTCCGGGATCTCGAGCGACTCCATGAAGTGAACCGGGCCATCATTGGGCACGTAGGCGTCAGGAAGCGCCCCCGGCACCCACGACCTCCACAGGCCGCGATGGTTCCACAACTCGCACCCCGTAAACGACGGCACGTAGGCGATCTTGCCGTCGCCGTCAACGTGGATCACACGCCGAGGCCGGTCGGGCGCCGACGGGTCGACGTTCTCAACGCGCTCAGGGTAGTGGTCGCGCCCGCCGTTATGCGTGCGCTTATAAGGCCACTCGCGGACGCGCTCGGCGCCCAGGACGCGGACGAGGCCGCGCGCCATGAAGTAACCGCCGTAGTCGGCACCGAGCGACTCCAAGATCAAGACCTTGTCCCGGCGCCCGCTCACCGCAGCGCCTCCTCCACGAGCTGCCGCGCGCGGGCCTCGCAGGTGTGGTGCTCGCGCAAGAGCGCGTTGCCCGCCCGCGCCACCCGCTCCCTCCGCGCGTCGTCGTCAAGGTAGGCGCGCGCGACGGCGACCATCTCGGCGAGCGACCAGGAGAACTCGGCGCATGACTCGCCGTCGACGAAGTCGTACTGGATGATCTGCGGCGAGCGGTTCCGCAAGAGCAGCGTCCCGCGGAACGACGGGACCTCCCACTGTCGGAACGTATCCCACCCGAAGCCGCCGAGGCACGCCGCCACGCGGGTGCGCGCCGTCGCGCGCAGGAACTCGTCGTAGCCCACGTGGCCGACCACGACGACGCGGCCGAGGAATTCTCGGCAGAGCGCCGCGTCGACCTCGGCCTTGGTCGACGCCCCGCGGAACGTCGCGGCGCCGCGGGCGACGACGCCGGAGAAGAAGTTACCCGCCCCGAGGTCCGCGAGGTCGATGTCCTTCGCGACCTCGGCCGACTCGTCGAGCGGCGAGGCGAAGGGGCACGGCACGACCCGCACCACGTCGGCCGGCAAGCGCGCGAGGAGCTCGCGCTTCGCGTAGACGTCAGGTCGGAAGCGGACCGCGAGGTCCCACCGGATCGCGTCAGAGTCCTGCCCGTCGAGGAGGACGAGCCGCCGCAAAGCGCCGCGGCCCACGCGGGCGACGAGGAGCGAGAGCGCCGCGACGGCGTGGTCGCGGATCGACGCGACGACGACGTCGAACTCCCGAGCGCGGTCCCGCACCTCGTCGTCCGACCACGCGCGGCCGCCCTGCGCCGGGAACCACGCGAAGGGCCCAGTCACGCCCTCGCCGTGCTCCGGCCCGTAGACCGACGGGTAACGCGCCGTCTCGCCGTGGTAGCTCGCCTTCCGCGGCCAGTCGACGACGTCGTCCGCGCCGTAGAGGCGGCACAGCCCGAGGTAAGCGACCGCCTCTAGCATGTCGCCCTCCGGATGGTTGATGAAGAGGACTTTCACACGACCTCCGCGAGGAGGGGGCACCGGAGGAGGTGCTCGCCACTGCCGTGGAGGATCCGCGTCCCCGTCTTCGTGGCGACGAACAGGTCGTCGAGCGCCGGGCGATCCGCCGTGAACGCGTCGACCGCATCGCGGACCCACGACCACTGCGCGTCGTCGACGAGGACGTGCCCGTCCGCGGCGAGGCGCGGCAGCGAGATCCGCAGGTCGTGGTAGCAAGGCCCCACCCGGTGGTCGGCATCGATCGAGATCACGTCGAACACCGGCCCCGCGGGCAGCACCGCGAGGCGCTGGCTGTCGCCAGCGTCCGCCCCCGCGAAGATCGTGACCTCGCACGCCGGCGCGACGGCCCGGACCGCGGTGGCCGCGTCAGCCAACTTCCATTTCTCAGACGCGGACTCGTCATCGACGAGGTGGACCTGTCGAACCATTCCCTCTCCGGCTCCAAGACAGAGCGCGACGACGGAGCCGCCGCCGAGGACGCCGATCTCGAGGATCGACCTCGGGCGAAGGATGCGCCCGTAAGCGTAATACCACTCGTAGTAGTCATGCACGCCGCGTTCCGTGACCCGCTTGTACCAGGGGACGACGGGCTCGAGAAGGGCGTCGATCTGCGCGACGACTTCGCGCGCCGCGACGCGGAGTGGACTCGTTTCCGGAAGAGACCTCATTTGCGGCGCGCCACCACGTTGAAGCTGAAGTTGTTCTTCAGCGTGTCGTACTCCAACACCTCGACAAGGTCGAGAAGCTTGTCGAGGACCCGCGGGCGGAAGTCGTCGTGCGTCCACGAGTGCTTATGATCCGGATCGGACGCGAACACGTCGAAGTAAGCGCCGTCGGGGACGCACAGGGCGAGGACGCCGCCGGGCTCCATCCGGTGGCGCTGGATCGGGCGGCGGAGGACGCGGACCCACTGCTCGCGCAGCATGCGCACGACGCCGGCGTCGTAGGCGTCCCGCCATTTCGAGTACTCGGCCAGCCACGCGACGAGCCGCGGGTCCTTGTGGCGCTCCTCGTGCGTCCCCACGACGGCGGGGAACGGCGGCGCCTCGGGCGCGAGCCGCGTGACGTCGGCGTGCTCGAGCGAGTGGTTAGACATGACAAGCGGGAAGCACCCGGACGGGAACACCGACAGGTCGGCCATGTCGCAGACGACGTCCGCCCACACGGGGTCGCGACCCGCGACCTCGCCGACATACAGCGGGTTGGCCCCGCCGTCGGCGTACCTGTCCACGTGGATACAGTACGGCGTGAGTCCGCGCGTGCTGCCGAGGTCGAGGCCGAGGTCGAGGGAGTTACACGACCGCATCGCCCAGAAGCATGAGAAGGCGCGCTGCTGGTCGCCGACCCTGTTCTTCGGGTGGCTCATGTCGCAGTACACGTCGCGCATGCCCGGCGGCGATGGCTGGAGGTAATTGAACTCTGGGAAAATCCGCTGCACGTCCTCGTGCACGTCCTTGTAGAACTCCGACATCGTGGCCTCCTTAGAAGACCTCGGCCCGAAGACCGCCCGGGCCGATCCACCGCACCTCAGTCGGCCGCTTGTGGAGCGGCGCCATGTAACGCGGGTCAGTGACGTCAAAGTCACCGCCCCACTTCGCGCGATACGCCGCGCGGTCGCGTTCCATCGGACCACCGGACAGGAGCTCCGGCGCCCGCTCGAACGTCGCGCCCCACACGTGCCACAGGACGGGGTGCGGGATCACGTACGACGGGTGGCCACGGGCCGCGAGCGCCGTCCCGAAGTCACTCTCATTGAACCACTGCCGCATCGCCGGGTCGAACCCACCGACAAGATCGTACTTCTCGCGTCGGAAGCCGAACGCGCAGCCCGGCGGGCACATGACCCGCCCGGGGCGCTCCTCGCCACGACCGGCGTAGTCGCTGGCCGGGAGGGGCGCCTTTGTGGCGTGGTGGCGCGGCGCGACCCGCGCCGTTGGCGACACGAGAAGGGCTGGGAGGTCCTCGCGCGCGATGAAGAAGAACCCGAGACCGACACTGCCGCACCCCGGGTTCTCCCGCAGGAAGTAAGTGAGCGCATCAAGCCAGCCGACCTCGACGACGATGTCGTCGTTCAGGAGGGCGACGTCGGACGCGTCAGACGACCGCACGAGCGTGTTCCACGCCGCCGTGATCCCGCGGTTCACCTCGTGGCAGAGCCAGCGCGCCCCGTGACGCTCCGCCACGCGTCGCGTCTCCTCTTGGTGGCCTTGGCGCCCGCTGTCGTCGACCACGACAAGATCGTAGTCCCCACCCGTCCGCGCACGGATCGCCCCGAGACAGCTCGGGAGGAGGTCGCGCGCGCCGTTATAACACGGCACTCCGATGAGCGACGCGGTCACTTACCACCGCTGCCGGCGGCGACACAAGGTCGCGCCCCGTACTCGCTCGTGATGACCGCCTCGCGCGGCCCATCCAGGTCGAGCCACCGCACCCGCTGGAACGGGATCCGCGACATGAAGCGCGGGTGCGTGACGTCGGTATGCCCGTCCCACTGGGCGACGTAGTTGGCCCGCGGGACCGCGAACGCGTCCCTCTCGGGGAGGAGCTCAGGGGAGCGGCCGAACGTCGCTGACATGATCGTATAGCAAGCGGGCCACTGGAGGAAGTACGACGGGAAACCGCGAGCCGCGAGCGCGGTCCCGAACGACGACTCGTTGTAGAACTGCCGGTAACGCACCTCGTCGAACCCGCCGACGAGGTCGTACTTCTCACGGGTGAACGCGAACGCGCACCCCGGCGGGCACATGACCCGACCCGGGAGCTCACGCCCCGTGTGCTCGACCGCGGCCTCTGGCATCTCGCACTTCGTCTCGTGGTGCCGCGGGACGGTCTCGACGTCCGGCCCGTCGAGGATCCACGGGACATCTTGGTGGAGCACGTAGTAGGCGAAGAGGCCAACCGACCCCGCCTCTGAGTTCTCCCGCAGGAAATAGGTAAGCGCCTCAAGCCAGCCACGCGACACGAAGAAGTCATCGTTCAGGAGGACGACGTCCTCGGCAAGAGCCGCGCGCGCGAGCGTGTTCCACGCCGCCGAGATCCCGCGGTTCGTCTCGTGACAGAGCCAGCGCGCACCGTATTTCTCGGAGAGGACACGGCTCTTCGCTTGGTGCTCGGCGCGGCCGCTGTCGTCCACGACGACGACTTCATAGTCGACCTCTGTACACGAGCGGACCCGGATCGCGCGGAGACACATCGCGAGAAGGTCGTCCTCGCCGTCATCGGCGCCGCAGTACGACGGTATCCCCACCGTGATCGCGGGACTCGTCATCCACTACCCACGGAGGACCCATCGACGATTGGCGGCGGCGACGTGGGCACGCCGTCGTCCACGTAGTTGTGCTGCTGCGCGACCTCGACGTCGAACTGCGTCTTGCCACCCTCGTCGCGGAGGCCCCTGTCGACGACCTGCGTGATCGTGGAGACCACGTCGAGAACGCAGTCCACGCCGCGCCGGTCCCTGCACTCGACGCGGATGAGGCCACCGTACTCCGCCGAAAACGGGACGCGTTTCGCGTCCCCCGTCGGCGCGTCCGTCCGCGGGCTCACCACCGGGTACGACGCATACGATACGGCGAGGCCGACGTCCCAGACCGTCCTCCCGCGATCGTCCAACCTCCCAGTGTCGACGAGGAAGAGGATGTTCACGCTCACGTCAAGACTGTATTCTTCACCGAACTGGTTGGACAACCCCAGCACGATCGGTGGAGCCGTCTTCGTACGGAAGCGGTAGATGCGCTTAGCGTCCATTTGTCTCTCTTTCACAGCTCGCGGAGAAGGTCGCGGTACCGGCGCGCGACCGCGTCCATGCAGATCTTCTCGTATTCCGCGTCGGCGGCGGCGCGGACCCGGTCGCGGGCGGCACCGTCCCGCGCCAGTCGCCACACCTCGTCGGCGAGCGCGTCAGGTGACCTCGATTCGACGCACGAGGCACCGCCGCGCGCGCGCACGTCTGACACGTGACTCGACGACGTCACGACGAACGGGCGACGTGTCGCGACGAAGAGCTTGGCCGCCGCCGAGACCGACCCGGTATCTTGGCGGTGGAAGACGAAACCGACGTCTGACGCGTAGATCCGGTCGAGGACCTCGACTTCGGTACGGAAGTCGGTCGAGAAGAGGACGCGACCCGCGAGGTCGGGGTACGACGCGACCACCCGGCGGACCCGCACCTCCTCGCCGGTCGCGTCCCCGTGAAACGGTAAAGGCGCGAGAACTTGGAGAAAGTGCTCGCCGTCACGCGGCCACCGCCGCATGACGGCATCGACGACGACCGGGTACTCTTTCCACGCGCTCAAAAAGCCCGCGGTCACGAGGATCGTCGCGTCCTCCGGGAGGCCCAGTCGCCGGCGCAAATCACGCCGGTCGTCGGGGGGAGCGTAGTTGGGGCAGGCGAGCGGCAACTCTACTACGCGCTCATCAAACACGTCCGCGTAGTCGCGGTGCGCGACGAAGCGGTCGACGAGGTCGTCGAACTCGTCGACGACGCGCTGGCCGAACCAATGGCAGCAGAAGACGACGCGGGCGCCACGCACGCGCGCGCGCGCGAGGACGTCGCGGAAACCCCTCTGGAGGAGACCCCACTCGAAGTGCACGAGCAAGACCGAGTCCGCGTCGGCGGCGGAGACCGCCGCCTCCGCGTCGGCGAAGTTCGTCGGGACCACGCGGAGTCCGCACTCCTCGAGGGACGTGTCAAGCTGGCGCCCGTACTCGCGAATGCCACACCTCTCGTGCGGACTGTGGATCGTCACGACCACCGGGTCGGCGAGCCCGCCCACCTCGACGGCGACGCGGCGAGTGAATTCGGACGACGCGACCTCCCAGGCGCGGCGCGAAGCCGCTCGCTGGTCGACGAGCTCGTCATCCGTCATGGATGCGACGGACTCCACGGCGGCGGCGAGGGCGGCGGGCGACACCTCGCGCTCGCAGACCAAACCCGCCGCGAGCGGAGCCGCGTCCACGGCCTCCGCGCGGACGAACTCGAGCGGCCACTCGTCGAACGGCGCCCCCGTCGGTACGACCACGACCGCCCCGCACGACAAGGCTTCCCACGCGGCGTGGCCGAAGCCCTCGTAGCGGCTCGGGTAAGCGTGGAACGCGCAGGCGTTCTGGAGGCGTCGCAACTCGGCGTCGGGGATGTGGCCCAGGACGACCGCCACGTTCGACGCCCCCGGGCCGGGATGCTGGCGCGCGACGACCGTAAGTGGCGGCCACGACTCACGCCAAGCGGCGACGAGGGCGGCCGTGCCCTTTAGGGGCGAGGCGCCGCCGACGTGCAGGAAGCGCCGCTCGCGCGGGACGCCATTGTCGCGACGGTCGGCGGACCGGAAGCCCACCTCCGCGACACGCGCGCCCAGCGCGCGGAACGCCCGCGCGGCGTCCGCCGTCTTCGCCCAGACGCGGACGTTCGACATGCGGAAAGCCTCGGACCACTTCGGATTCCACCATTCTGGGTTGGGAATGACGACTTCCTTGCGCGCACTCCCGGCGAACGCGGCACTCCAGATCTCGAGGTACACGTTGACGTCGACGAAATCAGGCGGCGACCCGCGCGGGTCCGCGAACGAAACGTCCCACCCGCCGCAGCGGAGCGCCTCGGCGACGACCTCGCGGTCGCGGGAGAGCCCGGCACCGTTGTCGACGACGATGACCCGCGCCGCGCGCGTGCCCCGCCGCGCGGCGGAGGGATGCCGCGGCGGGTGGGTCGCGGTCGCGACGGCCCGCGGCGGCGCCGCGAAGCCCACCGAGATGGCCCCCGGCAGGGTCGTGCCGTCCGCGCGCGCGGCGACGGGTGGAGGCGCCGGCCGCGGACTCGTCGGGACGGACTCGAGGAAGGTCACGACGTCGATCGACGTCGAGGCCGAGGTAGCCCCCGGCAGGGTCGTGCCGTCCGCGCGCGCGGCGACGGGTGGAGGCGCCGGCCGCGGACTCGTCGGGACGGACTCGAGGAGGGGCGCGGCGGCCGACCACGACGAGGCCGAGGTGGCCCCCGGCAGGGTCGGGGCGCGCCGCCGCGGGTCGTAGGCGCGGATGCCCGTCGCCCCCGCGCCCGCCGGGGGCGACGACACGACCTGCACCGGCACGACTTGCGCCGACGACGCGACCGACGACGGCACGACTTGCGCCGACGACGCGACTGACGACGACACTGACACGACCTGCGACGACGGCCGAGTCTCGCCGGGGAGCTGTGACCTACGACGCGCCATCACCCGTCATCTCTACCACGCCTCTCACAGGGGTGGTACCCCTGGCACGAGCAAGGCCGCAAGGAGCCACGCAGGGACGGCGCCGAGGAGGGAGAGCCCGCCGCCGCGCCGCCCGGGAAAGGCCTCGAGACGCGGGCCGCGCCCGCGGTCGACCCACGACGGCCCACACGCAACCCCGGCCGGGAGAGCCGCCGCGAGAGGCCGCGCCGCCGCAAGATCCACGACGTACCGCCCGCGGCACGCCGGGCACCACGAGTGCCCCCTGTCGGTGTCAGTGTGAGCGGCGAGCCCGCCAGGCGACGCGAGCTCGACGGCCGGCCGGCCGCAGTGCGGACAGGCGTGCGGCAAGGCGACCGGGCCGACCCGCGACGGCGTGACGACGGGGTACGGTCGTGGTGTGTCCGCACGGCCGTACGCCTCGTCAAAAAGCTCCGCGAACCCGAGAAGGACCGGGCCGGGGATACGGCACGCACGACGCACGTCATCACCGCCGGCGCGACGTCCTCGTGACGTTGCCGTAACGATCCATGATCCACCCGTGCGCGCGGAGCCCATCCCACTCGATCTCCATTTGCTGTAGCGCCTCGCGACGATTCATCTCGGACGCTTGCGGATCGCTCGCGCGCTCGATGAGGCGCCGCACGCGCCCCGCCATCTGGAGCGCAGCGAACTTGCTCATGTGACGACCGCGCCCTACCGCAACCGGCGGCCGCGCAAGGATTCGATCGAAGATGTCGAGGGAGTCCGCCATCGCCCGATCCTACGCCGACCGGATCATCTCTTCCACGCCCGACTCCTTCCCCCAGACGTTGTCGATGAAACGGCGGAGGGCGAAGTACGTACCACGCACGACGATGTAGTTACCTTCACGCGAGAGATTGCATTTGACTTTGCGCGCGACGCGGTAAAAATCCTTCCACATCTCGCGCATGTCACCCCAGAGATCGCGATCGAGTGGGATGTCGAGTCGGTACTGCTTGCTGTGTCGTCCTTGGCTTCTTCTCATGTCATCGCTCCCAGGAGCTCGAGGTCACCCGCGACCGTCGCGCGCGCCCGGCCCCAGAACTCGAACCGCCCGACGGTCGCCGTAAGCCGGTCCCCCTTCGACCACGACGCGCGGATCTGCGCGGCATTTTTCTTATAGTACTTGAACCGCGTGATGTCTGAGAGCGGGACGCCGTCGATCACGCGGCGCCCCGTCTCGCCAGCGCGCGCGAGGGCCCCCGCCTTGGCGAAGGCGTCTTGCATGCGCGGCTCGAAGAAGGCCGTCGCCCCGCCCGTCGGGTCGAGAGACTGGTCGGCCGCGAGGACCTCGCGCGCGACGAGGGCGTGCCCCGCCGACGCCGGCCGCGCCGACGAGAACGGTGGCTTGGAGCCCCTCTGCGCGCGCCACGGGTGCTCGACCGCGCGGATGCTCTTGCCGCGGAAACGGTTGCGGACGGCCCACGCGACGGCCTCCTGCTCCGCGCGCGTTCCCGACCCGACCTCACTCGCGACGACCCGCGCGAGGGCCTCGACCTCGTTGTCCGACAGGGCGATCCCTGACGACCCGGCCGGCGCCGACTGAGGGAGGGGCGGCAAAGCGACCGGGGCCGCGGGCTCCCCGTCAGGCTGCCGCAAGGCGAGCCAGGCGAACAGGGCCGCCGCCCCGCCCGCGACGACGCCGACGACTTGGAGAATCACCGCCGCCTCCGACGCGGGGCGCCCCGGTACGGTGCCTCGACTGAGAGGGTGTACCTGTCGACGACCCGCGCGAGGACGCCTTCGACGACCCACCTCTTGCGAGCGGGGGCGTGAAGGAACACGGCCCGACCGACGGCGGCCGGGCGGAAGTCAGTCTTGCTGAACTCGTGCCAGACGCGGTCGGCGTCCCGGTCGCTGTCAAGCGTCACGACGAAGCGCCTCACCGAGACCTCTTGCGCGGGAGTTCGACCGATAGGATGTACTTCGACGATGCGTCGCGGAGGATCGACTCGACAACCGGGCGTGCGCGGAGGGGCGCGTACGCGACCGCGACGCGACCGACGGCGCCCGCCACGTAGCCCACCGCCTCGAACCGCCGGCGCGCACGAGCGGCGTCGACCTCGTTGTCGAGGGTGGCCACGAAGCGCCTCACGCCCACCGCCTCCTCGCCCCACGCCGGAGGGGCGCGCCGCACGCCCGGCACGTCCCCGCGAGGGCGTGGAACTCGCGCTCCGACATGAATCGACCCGCGACGCGGTGCGGCCCCGACGACGGCAGGCCGGCGCGCCGGTCGGCGCGCCACAACGCGCGGCACGTCGTGTCGCAGAAGCCCAGCGCCCGCGCAGAGGCGCGTCGGCGGCGAGGCGTCATGAGGAAGGCGCGCGCCACCTACCGCCGCCTCGCGAGACGACGCGCGGCCACCCGCCGCAGGAGCTCGTCGATGGCCTCGTCGTCGGACGCCTCGTCGTCCGCGTACTCGACGACGTACGGGACCTCGACGTACGGGACCGGCCACGGCCCGCCCCACCCGCCACCGCGGTGGTGACCCCCGTGGTGGTGGTGCCCGCCGCCGTGATGGTGACCGCCGTGAGTGGCGCCGGGGAGGGAGCCGCCGCCGCCGCCCGCGCCCCGCGCGCCGGGGAGGGACCTGCCGACGATCTCCGCGCCGAGGAGGTGGAAACCAGACATGGTCGCGCCCGTCACCGGAGTCTCCACAAAGCGAGCCCGACACCGCCAAGGGCCAGGACGCCCACGACGACCGCGAGGGCGACGAGCCACTTCTTGGTGTGCGCGGCGCGCGCGGCCTCGACGGCCTCCGCGCGGCGGCGCTCCTCCTCGACGGCCGCGGCGCGCTCCGCAGGCGGGGCGGCGGCCTGCCCGCCCATGGCGCGGCCCGTCGCCGACAGGGCCCCCGCCGCGCCCTTCGCGAACTCGAGCCAGTCGTACGCGCCGACGACGTCCTCACCGCTGCGAGGGTCGTACCCGAGGAGCGCGAGGGCCCTCTCCCGCGCGGCGGACGCGTCGTAGGGCGTGTAGGCTCGGTCGCGCGGCCCCGTGAGACGATCGCCGACGAGGTCAGCTCCGAGGCAGTGGAGTCCGGTCATCGTCATGTTCGTCGCTCCTCATCATCCTTCAAGAACAGGTCGCCCGCCACCGCCCCCGCGACGTACCCCACCACGGGGTAGGCGGGCAGGGCCAAGGAGCCCGCCGCCGCGACGACGTGCTGCCCGACGCGGCGAGCCGCCCCGCCCGGCGTCCGCCGCCCGGTCGCGACGTCGTGGACGTTGCCGCCGGCGGCGAAGCCGACGACGGCCGCGAGGATCGGGTGCGCCGGCGCCAGGGCCGCGCCGAGGACCGCCGCGCCCGCCGCCGCGGCGAGTCGCCCGGGCGAGAAGTCGCTGCGCCCCATGGTGAGGTCCTCCGCGCCGAGGAGGTGGAGGCCCGGCATGGTCTCGCCCGGCATGGTCTCGCCTGGCATGGTCTCGCCCAGCACGATCTTGCCGGACGTGATCATCGGGAGCATCACGGCCGACCCCGCTTCGTCCGAGGGACGAGCTCAGCGTAGCGCCTGCTCATGACATACACTTTCCTCGACAGGACCAACCCGGTCGAGATCACTCGGACGCGTTCGTCAAAGGGGACGCCCGCGACCTCGTCACCCTCCACGTTCACCTCGACGCCGCGCAGGAGGAGGCGGTTCGCCACCGGGTCGCGCAAGAACACGGTGCGGACGCGCCCGCCGTCGCGGAACCGGACGCGCTCGTAGCGGTGCGCTGCCACCGTCACCTCCTCGCCGCTCGCGCGAGGACCGCGGGGCCGATGTGCGCGACGACCAGCCAGAGTACGACGAGGCCGCCGAGCCCGCCCAAGACCCACGGGAGGAGCGGCTTGACGAGCTCCCACATCGTCTTGCCGGCGAGGGCGGCGGCTTTGGCCGCGGCCGCCCCGGCAGCCCCCGCGAGACCGGTAAGAACCTCCTCGAGGGACTCCCCGACGTTCGCCCAGAACGCGAGCGTCCTCTCGGCCTCCTGTTGCGTCGTCGCTTCGGCGTTGTACTCGATGAAAGCTCTGGTGGCCCACTTCCGCAAGTCGTCGGCGGCGGGGTACGGCAACCCCGCCTTCTCCCGGTAGTCCCTCGCGATGGCCTGCGCGTGACGCGCGAGGTTGGCGGCTACCTCGCGCATCGACGCGAGGCCGATCTTCCCCGCCTTGAGGGCCTCGCCGGTGCCGGGCGCGATGACGTTCCAGACGTCGACGGCGGCGCCCTGACGCACGGGCATGTCGATCGCGGCCTGAATGACCCGCCCAGCGATCGCCGCGACCGGCCCCGCCTCGCGGTACCGCATGGGCTTGACGGCGTGGAGGAGTCGCGTCACCGACTCCCAGTCGTACCGCCCGCCCGTCGACGCGTAGACACCGACGGAGCCCGACTCCGCGCCAAGGAGGTGGAGGCCCGACATGGTCGCGCCCGACATGGTCGCGCCCGACATGGTCTCACCCGACATGGCCCGACCCGACATGGCCCGACCCGGCGTCACGCCGCCGCCTCCTTCTTCTTGACGAGCGCCCCGGCGAGGACACCCGCGGTCGCGCCGACCCCCGCCCCGAGGAAGCCGGCGACTGCCGACAGGCGCCAGAGGACGAGCGCCAACCCGCCCCCCGCGACCGCCCCGAGGGCCGCCAGACCGACCGGGAGGGCCCACGGGGGCGCGGGGCGTCCCGGTGTGGCCGGCCCCGCCCCGGACGCGCCAGGAACCGTCGGACGCGCACCAGGCGCGGGCGGGCCGACCTCCTCCGGGCGCTCGTAGAGGTGCGTGTACTCGCTCGCCGACGTCGACTTCGCCGGCGCGGACTTGGGCTTCGCCGGCGCGGACTTGGGCTTCGCCGGCGGCGCGGCGGCGTACTTCCCGCGCAACTTGTCGAGGACCGGGATCCACTTGCGATCGTCTTCGGAAAGGTCTTGCGTCGAAGCCCACGCGCGGAATTCGGCCATGGTCGTCGCGACCGACGGCGTCCAGAGCCCGTCGACGTTGTCCCCGCGGAAGCCGTGCTTGGCGGCGACGCCCTGCACTGCCATGAGCTCCAGGTCAGGACCGTCGGCGCCGAGGAGGCAGAGCCCACCGCCGTCCTCGCCGAGGGTCAGGGCCCGGCGCACGGCCCCGGTGAACCACCACCGCGACCCACCCATGACCTGCACGAAGTCGGCCGCATCGCCCTCGAAGACGTCGGGCTTCGCGGCCCCACGGGGCCACACTTCGACGCGCGTGGGGCGTTCGAAGCTGATTGATTTCTTGTCCCAAGGAGGCACCCACGACGACCCGCCGTCGACGACGATCCGGTCGACCGGCGGCGGGGAAACGGGGAGATCCCCGTACGCCCGCGACGCGCCGCCCTTCGGCGAGACGATGACGCGGTAGGGACCGCGGATCGTGATCTTGCTCATCACCGCCTCCGATGCGGGTAGCGTCGGGCGAACTCACCAGACATGACTTCCCGAGCGCCTTTTTCCGTCATATACTTGCAGAGAGTGTGGAAGACACCCTCATCACCGCGCGCGGCATACGCCGCGCGACAGAGGCGGTAGATCGGCGCGTTCATGGCGTGCCTGCAACGCGCCAGCGTCACGGACTGTTTTGCCGTCGGTAAGTGGCTCATGGTTGCCTCTCGTGGTTCCTATTGCTCATCGACGCACTTTACCTCGTATCTCCACGTCCATGACGTCTGCCATCTCGCGTCCGAACGGCGTGAGGTAGGCCGTGCGATCGAGTCGTTTCATGATGCCGAGACGATTCAACAGCGACCACCCAGGCGGACGTTCGTCGGTGTAGAAAATTCGATCGCGCCCAGCCGCGACCTCGCGAAGCAGATGGTACGCGCGCGGGTGCGACGCGACTTTCATGATCGCGCGCGACGCTTCCGTCGTCATCCTCTACCTCCAGCGAGCATCTTGACGAGGACCGCGACGATGATCGCGAGGAGCCCCGCCCCGCCCGCGACGACGCCCCACTCCGGCACCGGACCGACCGCGGGGCGCGTCCACCACGACCCGCTCTTCGCCGCCGCGCGCGCTTTCTCGGCAGCGTCCTCGACGGCGCGTGCCGCAGCAACCACTTCTTCTGACGTCCTGGCCGAAGCGGCCATCGCAGACGCGCTGCGCGCCAGCGACTCAGCCTCCTGCGCGGTATACGTCGCCACCCCGGCGGGAGCTTGAGCCACGGCTTGCCGCGCCGCCGCCTCGACGTCGCGCGCGGCGTCCTGCACACCCTTGGCGGCGGTCTGCGGCGCGACAGAAGCGAGGCGGGCCGCCGCCGCGGCGGCCTCCGCGGCGCGCGCCGCCTCCGCGTCGATCGCGGCCATCTTTTCGGCGTACCCCGGCTTGAGATCGGGGCGATTCAGCGACTCGAGCGTACCGGCGTCGATGACGGAGCCCTGATTCCAACTGTAGAGCTCGTTGAACTTCTTAGCGGCGGCCTTTGTCTTGGGGCCGAAGGTGCCGTGAGGATCCGCCTTCGTCATGGCGACGAACTCCGGCGCCTGCTTGTCAGCGGGCAAAGCCGCGATCGCCTGCTGGAACCGGATGACGTCTGCCTTGGCCGGCGGCGCGGGCTCGGCGACGTACCCACCACGACTCGCATGGTGGCGAGGCGGCGCTTGCGCCCAGTGCCCCGCTACACGCCAGAACAGCCACATCAGCAGCATACACAGGATCCAGAACATCCAAGAACCATTATCGCCGTCAGCAGCACACTGCGTAGCCGACGCTGCAACCGCGGCGTAAGGGCTTGCCAGGAAGGTCTGCTCGAGACCGGGGTACATCTGGAAGTAGCGCTTGCGTTCGACGGGTTTCATGTTGGCGAACGCCGCCATGTTGGCGTCGTGAGCTGCCGCCCCCCTCGCGGCGATCTCCATCGAGGCTCTGTTCCCCGCCTCCCATGCCGCCTGCCTCTCCGCCGGCGTCTGCTTAAGAGGATCTGCGCCGAGTAAATGGAGCCCCGACATGGCGTCACTCATCGGTGACCTCCAAGCATCTTGACGAGGACGGCGACGATGATCGCGAGGAGCCCCGCCCCGCCCGCGACGACGCCCCATCCCGGCACCGGACCGACGACGGGACGTACCCACCACGACCCGCGTGATGGCGAGGCAGCGTCCGCCCCCGGCGCCCCGCGGGCGACGACCTGCCGGTTGGCGGCCTTGTTGTAGGCCTTCGTCCACGCTTCGACGAGGGCGCGGTTCCGAGCATCGTTCGTCACGCGGAGCCGCGCCGTCGCCTCGTCGAGGCTTTTCTCGACTGCCTCGACGCGCCGGTCGACGACGTCGAGAGGCACCCGCGCCCCCGCGCGGTCCTGCGCGGCCTCGGCCGCGCCGGCGGCGGCCTCCTCGGCGGCGGCCCGCGCCTCGGCGGCGGCCTTGGCCGGTCCCTTGGCCGCGGCGGCCTCCTCGCGCGCCGCGGACGCCGCCGCGCGGGCCTCGACGGCGCGTCGGTCGGCCGCGACGGCGGTGGCGAGGGCGGCCTCGGCGTCGGCGGCCGACTTCCTCCCCGCCTCCTCCCTCTCCCACGACGTCTTTTTCTCCGCCTCGCCTTTCTGGTACGTCGAGATCCCCGACTCGGCGAGGGCGCCCGCCGCCTGGAGGATCGCGGCGTACGGGTTCATGCTCGCCATGGCCTGGGTCGGGTCCGCACCGAGGAGCTGAAGTCCGCGCATGGTCATGTCGTCCTTTCCCTACGTCCCGATGAAGAACCGCCGGAGGACGAACCGCCACGCGGCCCACCCGACGCCGACGAGGGCCGCGCCGGCGACGAGGCCGCCGCCGAATCCGCTCTTGACGACGGGCCGCCCGTCAGCCGTCGTGAGGACCACCTCGGCGTCGACGCCGTTCGCCCGGAGGTTCTTCTGGAGCTCCTGGGCGAGGCCGCTCAAGACCTGCTCCTCGACGAGGCTCGGCAAGATGGCGCCCGCGGCCGCCCCCTTCCAGCCGCCCCTCGCCGCGGCGACCTCGATGGGGTTCCGGACGCGGACGAGGACGGCCTTGGGGACCGGCTCGGCGCCGAGGAGGTGGAGACTCACCGACTCACTCCACCTCGTCGTCGTAGAGGACGTCGTCGACGAACTGCGCGTCAGACGCCCGGACGAGCTCCTCCTCCGGTGAGAGGGGCGCGTCGTCGTCGTACGGCACCTCGGACCCCTCGTCCGAAGCGGGCTCGTCGCGGTAGTCCTCGCCGGGCTCGAGGTACGGGCCCTCGTCGTACGCCCGCTCGTCGTAGTATGGGCCCTCATCGTACGCCCGCTCGTCGTAATACGGGCCCTCGTCGTACGCCCGCGCCCGCTCGTTCTGAGCTTGCGCCCGCTCGATGAGGGCGAGCTGCGCCTCGGCGGCGGCAGCCTCGTCGCCACGACGTTCCCGCTCGAGGTCGAGCTTCTCATATGCGACGTCGGCCTCGTCGCCACGACGCTCCCGCTCGAGGTCGAGCTTTTCACGCTCGACGTCGATGTCGGCCCGCTTCCCCTCGCGCTTGAACTTGGCGAGGAGGTCGTCCTCCTCCGCCTTGGCGATCTTCTCGGCCGCCTCGCGCGCTTTCAACCGCATGTCGGCGAGGTCGGCGAGGGCCGCTTTCTGGTTGGTCTCGATCGTCTTCTTGTTGGCCTGCTTGATCTTGTCATCGACCTCGGCCGTGTACGCCTTGGGGGCGTACGGGCCCTGCCAGAAATACTTCTTGGCGTCCGTCGCGTATTGGAGACCCGCGAGCCGGCCCTTGGGGTTACTGACGAGCGGGTAGCCGAAGACGTCGATGCCGAAGTTATTCTCGGGACGCGGGGGGCCGGCCGTCGTCGTGAAGAGCGCACGGAGCTCGGCCCTGGTGAGCGGCTCTTTGTAGCCGCGATTGCTCATATCGGCCTGGGTTCCCGTCCAGAAGTGATCCTGCCACGGCCCTCCAGGCTGAGCCGACCAACGAACCCACGGCGCCGGCGGTGCGCCGGTGCCGTCCCACGCCGGGGCACCCTGGATACCCAATCGCGCGGGCCAAGCGTTGATCTGTGCCTTGCTGGTCGGCCACCCGAGACCGGGGCTCGCGACATACCACTCAGGTTGTCCAGCCGTCCCCGACGGAATCGCGCCAGAGACGGCTTGCCACACGTAACCATCGCCGTCCTTGAGTCCGTACATGACGTTGGCCGAGCCGAACTGCTCGGCAGGGAAGTCCCCCGCGTACTCGATCCCGTCGTCAGGGACGTTCTTGCGGACCTCCCGTGCGACATCGGCCGGCATCGCCCGGCCCCGCTCGGGCATCGGGACGACGTCGGGGTCCTGCGCCGGGTCATAGAGGACCGACCCGTCAGACGCGCGGACGACACCGGAGGTCTTGTCGAGCCCACCCTGGTCGACATCCTCGTCACCGTAATCCTCGTCGCCCTCGTCACCTTTCTTGTCGACAAACGAGTCTTCGTCGTCGACGAACCACTCGTCGCCGAGAATGGACCGAATGCGCTCCTCGAGATCGCCATGGAGGCGCGTTCCGCCCCTGACGCCGGCGAGCTTGGTCTTGAAGAACGGGATGGCCTTCTTCACGAAGGCCTGCGCGTCGATGGCCGTCGCCCTCGCGCCCTTGGCCGCGGCCGCCGACGCGCGGGCCGCCTTGGCGGTCCGGCCGATCGCGCGGACATGCCTGTCGACGGCGCGCCGCTGCGCGGGCGTGAGCGGCTTCCGGCCTTTCGGGGGCGCCGCGCCGAGGACGACCGTCCCGTCGCCGCGGACGCGCGTCGCTCGGAGGGTCGCCCCGGACTTGTGCTTGCCGGCCCTGACGTCTTTCTCGTACTGCGTCACGCCGGCGGCGGCCTTCTTGGACGCGTCGATCGCCCGCTTGGCCGCGGTCCCCGCCCCGGTGAGGGCCGCCTTGAACGGCGACGGCCGACTCGTCGTCACGACCCGGACGCCAGGCGCCGGACCACGCTTCATCGCGAACTTGCGCGCGGACGAAACATCGCCCGGCTTCTTGTCCGGCTTCTTGTCCGGCTTCTTGTCCGGCTTCTTGTCCGGCTTCCTGTCCGGCTTCCTGTCCGGCTTCCCGCCACGCGTTCCCGGCCCGCCGCCGGGCCTCCGACGCAACCTGTCGGGCGCGGCGCCGACGAAGAAGTCCTCGAACCCGAGGAGCACCATCTTGTCGTGGAAGTAGGTCGACATCTCTCTGACCTCACATAGCGAGCTGGAACGGGAGCTGGACGCTCACGGGGACGCCGCCGGTGTTCTTGACCGTCATGTAGCCGATGCTAGGCGCGAGCGGCAGGGGGTACGTCTGCCGGTTCTCGGTGGAGAGGAGGAACTGCGAGACCCGCCCGCCGCCGTGGTCGAAGGACGTGAGGATGAGGCTGCTCGTGTCGTCCGACAACTGCACAGGGAGGAGGGCCACCGACTTGAGCGGCCGCAGGATCGGATCGGTCGTCGCGCCGGCGGCGAGGTCGTCGACGTACTCCGTGAGCGTGACCGGGGCCTGCGATGGAGCCGCGAAGAAGCCGAGGCACGCCCCGACCCGTACCGTCGCGCTCGTCCGCCCCGCGGGGGGCGGGAGCATCTCGACCAGGACCTCGACGTGGTTGCCCGACACCGTGAAGCGCGCGCCCACGTCAAACTGGACTGGCGCGGCGACGCCGCCGCTGCCATACCGGACCGTGCCGCGGAGGCGCGCCACGGGGCCGGTCCCCGCCGTCTCGATGGCCGGCGCGGCCATGACGAACACGTCCACCGTCCCCGTCTGCTCCTCGCCGCGCACGCCCTGCCACGCGACGAGGTTGTCGCTCTGCAGGATGCCGCTACGCTTCTTCTCGTCGTCGGACGGCGCGTACTTGAACGTCGTGATCTGCCCGGGCTGCGTCTCCTTGATGAGGAGCGTCGCCGGCAAAATCGACGCTTGGAGGACCTCGGCCGCCCGACGTGCGAGGGCCGCGAAGTTGATCCCCATCAGCGGTGCCTCGGCGGGCGTGTCATCGGCCGGAGGGCGAGCGACATGCCGTCGCCGTACCCGCGCCCATGGTACCATTTCCCATCGATCTTGAAACGGTACGAGACGCGTTCGTTTGAGATCCAGCCGCCTGGCCGGTTGAAAGGAATCTTCGACCGCGACACGACGTGGCCACGACCCATCGTCTTGCCGTGGCCGTCCTGGACCACGAGACTGCCGTCTGTGAGTCGCTTCGGGTACCCGTAAAGCTCGGCCTTCGCCATCACGCCCTCGCTGTCTCGAGGACCCGCCGGGCCTCGCCCATGGCCCGCCGGACGGGGGCGGGCGCCTCCGCGGCGAGCCGCTCCCACTCCGCACACGCCCCGCGATTGCCCCGCCGACACTCCCACAGGAGGGCCGCGATGGCGCACAGGGCCGGTGCCGCTGCCGGCTCGACGCGGACGAGGAACGGCCGCCGCCCCGCCGCTTCCGGGAGGGCGAGGATGGCCGGCGCCGAGGCCGCGAGCTCTTTCAAGACCGTGCCGGCGCCGAGGCAAACCCCCATCGCCGGGAGGACGCCCGCGACGAGGGAAGGGGACGCGCCCGACTCGGCCGCGTGGCGCGAGACCTCCGCGAGGCAACGCCGGAGGGGCTCGACGCCCGTGCACACACGGACCTCGCCGTCGACACCCGGCACGACGAGGGACGCACACACGCGGTCGCCCTCGCGCCACGCCGACAGGATACCGCGGAAGCGTCGGGGCACCCACAAGTCGACCCTCCCGGCGGCCTCCTCGCCCAAGACGTCCTCGAGATCCCCGCCGAGGATGTCCGCCTCCTCGAGGAGGGCCGCGCGCGCGGCCGAGTCGTGCGCCGACGGGTCGGCGGCGTGCTCCGCGAACGCTTCCTCGAGAACGGCGAGGCGCTCGAGGACGTCGGCCGCGCCCCGGCCGCGGAGGTCCCGGTACGAGTCCCACGCGTCGACGCGGACGACGCGGGCGGGTTGCCCCGCCCCGAACTTGACCATGAGCCGCGCGAGGAGTGGGTAGGGCTCCCCGGCCTTGGCCGCGCCCACGACGACGTCGGCGGCACCCTCCATGAGGCCACCGTCATCCTCGAAGGGGACGTCGGCGAGGCACGCCCGCATGCGGGGCGCCGGGAGGCGCGCGTCGCGCGCCCTCTCGACGACCATGAAGACGGCGTCAGCTTGGTCCACGTCGGCGTGGTGCGTCATCGGTTCTTACTCCCTTCCTCGACGAGAAGCAAGAAGATCCGCCGGCTCGATGCTGCCGAGAAATACTTCCTTGCCGCCGACGATTACGTATACGCTCCCCGCGTTACTCCACTGCATGACGTACACGCGCCGCCATCGACCATCGACATACAACTCCCACCGCGTCGGAAGTTTTCGACCATAGCCCGAACGACTACGACGACGCGGCGTCGCCGTCGAACGAACGTCGGCGATCTTTGATTCGACGAGGTACGTCATTAAAACATGCCCTCCACGCCCTCGACGAGGGCGCGCGTGTCGGAGAAGAGGTCGGGCCAGCCCGCGAGGGCCCCGCGTCCGCCGCGGTGGAGGACCGCGAGGGCGCCGGCCCTCGACAGGAGGACGGGCCTCTGAAGATCGCCGGACGCCATCGCCCGATCGTACAGCAGGTTTGACCGAACGAACACCGCACGCTGCGCGCGGGGGTTCGCGAGGAAGTCGGCATAGGCGGGCAGGAGCTCGCCGCGGCGGACCTGCCGGCGGCCGCGGCGCGTGAGGCCGCCGTCGCGCATGACATCGAGCTCGACGAGTCGTTGCGGCCGCATGGCATACGCCCCGAGACCACCCGACGCCGACACGGCCCAGACAGGTTGGACCTCCATGGCACGGGCATATGCCACCCACGCCTCCGGCGAGACCCCGTCGAGAGGGCTCCGCGGTGGCACGACAAAACGCGCGGCGGCGACGACGGGAGTCATGCTGCTTTCCTCGCCGAGTAGGGCGACCACGCGAACCTCCCCGACGACGGCAGGAGGCCGAGGGTCGCGACCGCGTCGGCCGCCGCGCGCGGCGACAACCGCCCCGCGTCGACAAGGCGCTCGGCCTCGCTCATAGCCATGCCGAACCGCTCGAGGTTCTTGCGGACCTCCTCGTCCCACGACGTCAGGCGCGACCGCATGCCGAGGATCGCGGACGGGTCCTCGAATGACCCGTCGGGGTAGAAGACGAAGGCGTGGTAGGTGAGGCCGCCCTTGCTATTCACGCGTTTGGTGAGGTACGGAGAGACGAAGACACCCGCCTCCCACAGCTCCGCGATCCGGATCGGGGCGAGCTCGTTGCAGTCACCCTTCCCCCTCCTGTAAATGGTGGGGATGTCCAGGAACTCCTCGACGCCGCGGACGAGGCGGAGAACCGTCGCGACGGCGTGGTCGTCGAGCTCGAAGTCGCCACGGAGGAACTTCGCGAGGCGGAGGAGCCGCTCGCGGGTGGCCCGCGGCCGGTCGATCTGGTCGGGCTTGGCGTAAACGACCGGCGTGTCGTAGAGGCGCGGGGTACCCGGGTTGTTGCGGCGGTAGATGAGGTTGAGGCGCGACACGAAGCCGAGGAGCCGCATGAGTGCGTCCTCGGAATCGTCCTGTTCGCCCATCGACCCGAAGGGGAGGTGGACGCCCAGGTAGATGTCGCGCATCGTCACCGGCGGCGCTCCCGAGGCAACGGGCCGCCGCGCCGATTTCAAGTCGTCGCGGCGGCCCCCTCGATCTCGTCGTCAGCCGCCTACCGGCGGACCGACGGACCCATCAGGTTGAGGCGGGCGTTGACCACGATCTTCGAGATGTTGTCCGACGTGTAGCCCGTCGGAGGGGTCACCTGGTAGATCGCCGAGTCCTGGATCGCCACGCCGACCTGGAGGTCGAGGCCGCCCTCGAGCGTCGGCCACGCGATGCCGTTGCCGAGGCTGTTGTTGGCGAACGTCGGCCCCGAGATGGCGTTGTCCTCGTTGGGCGCGTACGGGAAGCAGTTGTCACCGGCCGAGTACGCCTCGATGAGGAGCAGGTCATCGCCCTCCTTCAGGACCGCGACGCGCGTCGTCGCCCCGAGGGCCGACGTCGAGAACGTCACCGTCAGGGTCTCGACGAGGATCGCCTTCGTCGGCGTGAAGGAGCGCTGGACGCGCGTCGTGCCGGAGATGCGCGGCAGCGGCCCGCCCGCCGTCCACGAGGTGAGCACCAGGTTGCCTTTCATGAGGACGGCGATCTGGGTCGACTGGTTCGAGTACCCCACGTCGGCCGCGGGGCGATAGATCGACGCCGCGGGCCGACGCGGGCCGGCGCGGCGGGCGCCCGGCCGCACCGCGCCCTGCGGGGCGCGCCGCGCCAGGGACGCGACCTGACTGCGCAGCTCGTTGAGCTGCTGCGCCGCGCCGATGAGCTCCTCCTCGTAGCCCATCAGGGGCATGGTCTGGGGGCCGGCGAGCGACTCGCCGACGAGGTAGTCCCCATCTTCATCGTAATACCGCATGTGCTCCTCCTCCGTTCGCGGCGACGCCGCGCGGAAGTAACTTCGACTCGACCGGCGCCCAGCACCTTTGATGAAGCATCACCCCGTCGGTCCTCGCGCCGAAGAACGACGCTCCACCACGACGACTCGCCGGGCGCCGCGCCCGCGGGTCGTTTTCTCGTCAAGACGGAGGCGCGCGGTCCTCGCGCCGCGGCGGACCTCCGACGTCACGACTTACCTGTACGAGGCCAGCTCGTCGATGGCGTCCCACCCCGCGCCGCGCCCCGGAGGCGTGTCGCCGAGGTCGCCGATCGACGTCGCTTCCTGCGCGCCGCCCGGGAGGGCGGCACCCTTGTCGATGAGGACGGCGCGCTTCCCCGTCGCCGCGCGGGCGTGGCGGAGCCCCATCTCGAGGCCGATCGCGTTGACGCCCGACTGGCCGACGGCGTTGAGCCCGCCGGCGGTCATGCCCCACCCGAGGGCGGCGGTGATGACGGCCCCGAGCTTGCCCAGGACCGCCGCGATGCGGGCGACGTGCTTCCCGATCCACTTGTCTCCGTAGCGGTGGTAGACCTGGCCGATGGCGTAGGACGCGCCGAACCCGACGGCGCCGTCCACGGCCACCGCCACGGCCGCCTCGCCGATGCGGACGGCGAACCCGCCCGACCCGGTCGAGAACTCGATGTGGGCGATCCCACGCTTCATGAGGGCGAGTGCAGATGCCATCTGGCCGTGTTCCTCCGAAAAAGAATTGGACTCTCGAGAACGCGAAAACAAGCGTAACCCGGCCCGCGGGGCGCTTGCCAAAGGATTTTTCATGCCCTTCGACAAGGCAACTTGGTCGACGACTTTGACAACAAGAAGTTATCAGGAACACAACTCCCCGAGTTTGCGAACGCGAGTCGACGCGGTACCTTTGGCGGCATGGAGCGCAAGCAGAAGCCCGTCCGGTTCACGGAGGACCAGGAGAGGCGCATCTTGCGCGTGCTCAAGAAGCGCGGCGTCACGTACCAGACCTACACGCACGCCGCCATCATGAGGGCGGTGGGGGCGGATGAGGCCGAGATCCGCGAGAAGGACGGCGAACGCGGCCGGGGTGACGGCGAGGCGCGACGTGACGCAGAGGACGGAGGTCTCGGCATCCGCGCGGCCCTCCTCGCGGAGGCGCACCCCGCGACGGCGGACCAGCCCGCGACCGCGCCGACCGTCGTCGTGAACGCGGGCGGCGGCGGTGAGGCGCCCGACCTCGTCGAGAAGCTCGCCGCCAGCGTCGCGTCCGGCCCGCGGTGGGAGCGGGAGGCGCGGCTGCGGAGGGCGGTCGACGCCATCAAGGCCCTGACGGACTCCGAGGAGGAGAGGGAGGCGGCGGCGAGGAAGCTTGACGAGCGAGTCGCCACACTCGAAAAGAGAGCGGGGCGCACGCCCACCTCGGACGCGACGTTCGACAAGCTAAAGCACTTCCTCGGGTTCGACAGGTGAAGACCTACGTCACGTTCTCGGGGATCGTTGGCGCGGAGTGGGTGGACCTCGAGGCCACCCCGCGGCGTGCTTGTTATTTGGACCGACTTGTCGTCGATCGGCCGGACGGCTTCGAGGTGGCGAAGCTCCGTGCCGGCGAAATCCTCGTCCAGTTCGAGCCGCCCGTTCCAGCGTCCGCGTTCGCCCCGACAGTCCGCGACGGCGTCGAGCTACCGCGCGTGCTTCTGTCGGCGAACGTCACCGTCCAGCTCCGCGTGCGGCGGCGAGTCGACGGCGTGGGACGCTTCGGCGGCCGCCTCCACGTCGACGTCGTGAGGTAAAACAGTGCCCGTCGCCTACCAGTGCCGCCGGTGCAAGGGACCGCCACTCGACCGTGAGCCCGAGGGCCCGTGCCCGAACTGTGGCGGGTTCTACCGTCACGACCGAGTCAACGTCTACGACGGCGAGGTAAAGGGAGCGCGCCTCCCGACGATCAAAGACGGCGAGCCCGTGAGCGCCGGCGACCTCATGGACGTCCTGGGCCGGACCGCCCGCATCGAGACTGGCATGCCAGGCGTCGACTGGGTCTTCGGCGGGGGGTTGCCAAAGATCAACACGATCCTCCTTGCCTCGCCGGAGGGCGTCGGGAAGTCGACATTTCTCATGGAGCTCTTCCGCCGCCTCGCGAGGCTCGACATCGACTCGCTCTACATCTCGGCCGAGCAAGAGCTCAAGAAGCTCGCCGGCAACTTCGCGTGGCTCGGCCCGTTCCCGAAGAAGCACATGGTGCTCCACCACGCCGTCGACAAAGACGAGATCTTCCGCGCGATCGAGAAGAGTCGCGCGCGCGTGTTCGCGCTCGACTCGATCCACGCCGTCGAGAACGTGACGGACCCCGACGGCTTCACCTTGGCCAAGGGGCAGCCGACGGCCGTCGAGCGGATCGCCACCGACGCCACCCGCCTCGCCTCGGAGAAGGAAGTCCTCATCTTCATCGTCGGACACGTCAACAACGACGGCAGTCTCGCGGGCGGGGCGCACCTCCGACACGTACTTGACGCGAACCTCGTGCTCCGCCAGCCACCGGGGGCGCGGGAGGACGACCCCGAGAGGATCCTCCGGTTCGAGCGGAAGACGCGTTTCGCACCCCGCGGGCGACGCGCGCTCTTCATGATGGGGACGACAGGACTCGAGGACCGCGGGCCGCTGTCAGACGAGGAGGCCTCTTGAGCGAGACCAAGACAAAGAAGAAGAAACACGTCGAGCGAGAAGGCCCGGTCCACGTCGATGACAAGGACCTCGTGACGTGGCTCCACCGCCTCTGGACACGCAAAGTGCCACCCGAGCGCATCGAGGTCTACCAGATGTTCGGGCGCAACCACGCCACCCGCGGCGAGATGGTCCATCACCAGGACTTCTTCGACAAGGATGACAAGCACGACGTGGAAGCATGCGTCCGCCTCTGCAGCGAGTTTCATGAGTCGGCCCAGAACGACTGCGATTCGTCTGAGCGCAAGATGTATTACATGATCGTCGTAAAGGACTCGAACATGGGGGCGGACCCTCTCACGCGCCGTCTCGGGCCGCTCTATCCCAAGCGGCGCTACCTCCAGAGGGTAGGCGAGCGCGGGCAGGCGGACGGCGAAGACGACGACGAGGAGGACACTGACCTGCGGACGGGAAAGTCCGTCGCCCTCGCCTACACTCGGGGGAACCTCGAGGAGGGACGCGCCGACAAGAACCGCTACGACCGAGTCATGGGCGAGCTCCTCCTCCTCCAGAGAGACATCATCCGCGGACAGCAGGCGTGGGTCGACCGCATGTTCGAGGGGCGCATGGCCGCTTTCACGCAGCTTCAAGACGCGGAGGACCGGAGCCTCGACCGCGAGGCGTCACGCGAGTGGACGAAGCTCAAGGTCATCCTCGCCAAGGACGGCATCCGCTTCGCGCGAAACATGGTTCCGGGCTTCTTCGCGGGGGAGAGCGGCGAGGCGGGAGTTGTCACGACGAAGGTCGACGAGAAGCTCGCGCGCAGTTACGGACCGAGTCTCGAACGGACCCTCGTCGCCAACTTCCTCGCCGACTGCGAGGCGGACGGAATTACCGAAGCTCTCTTCGGTGACTGCAAGGTCGAGGCCGGCGTCTTGAAGCTCGCAGATCCAAACAAGCCCGGCGTCTTCACGCTTCAGCAGTTCGCGATCTTGGTCGGCGTGCGTGACGGGGCCCTCCCGCCCGAGGCCCTGGACGACCTCATGCCGGACACGGGGAAATCGGCCATCACCGGGAAGCAGATCGACGCGGCGAAGTCATATGTCACGGAGGGCGTCGGCTCGGCGATCTTTGAGATCATCGGCCTCCGCGGCAAGCGTCGCGCGGCGACGCCCGCCCCGACGAACGACGAGACGAAGTGAGACCAACAGGAGACGACATGGAAGAGAGACCCACGATGACGCTGCCGCAGCTCCACGCCCTCCTCGCTCGCAGCGAGGCGGAGGCACCTACCGACGCGAGGAGACTCATCCGCCTCCAACGGTGGGCGGTGGCGCGACAGATCGACGGCGACAGGAAGCTCGAGGCGCTGCGCAAGAGCCTGGACGAGGCCGCGGCCCACATCCAGGACCTCGTCGGTCTCGTGAGAGACCTCGCGACCGCGGTGGCGGCCGCGTCACGCCCGCCTGAGACCACGCCCGGCCGCGCACCGACACGCGACGAGCCGGAGGTCGACGCCGAGGCGGAGGCCGAGAAGCTCGCGGCGGAGGCCGTCGCCGAGGCGCCGCTTAACACCGCGGTCGTCCCCATCCGGCCGCGCGCCGGGAAGAAGGCGGCGCCGGCCGAGTCGCCGACGGCGACCGAACCGCCGACGCGTGACAAGGGCACCCCGTGACGCCCATCACGGGGGGCGAGGCCTTGGACCTCGCCTCGGCGGCGCTCGACGACGAGGAACGCCGGAGGATCGACGCGCTCCTCGCGGAGGTCGACCAACACGTCCGCAAGAACATGCGCCGCAACGGGGCCTCTGGTTTTCGCACGCGTGAGACGGACGTCGCGGTCATCGCGGAAGCCGATCGGATGCTCCGCCACAGCGGGTGGCAGACGACCTGGGCTCGCCTCTCCGAGCCACCCCGCTTCCAAGGCGGGAAGGTGCGTATCATCGGCCACGCGATGGACATGGCCCCGACCGATTGCGCCTACGACGCTCACGACCACATCACGCGGGGCGACGACCGCGAGGGTGACGACTAACGCGACCAGACCTGAAAGACTCACCCGCCGATTTTACGCCTGTCCGCGGCGAAGTCACCACCCTCTCCGAAGAAAAATAAATTCATTACGAGTCGCTCTCTGCATGGGAGTGCTGGGCCGTCAACTTTCAAAAACTAAAAGCCAACGATTTCCGATACTTGACAATGTGGATCGCGCTATCACTGCCGGAAATCATGGCATTGCTGAGGCAGAACACCAACGATTTCGAGTATTTGGCAGTGTGGATCGCGCCTTTCCTTCTATTATATTACGCGCGCGCGCGTACACGTATAATAGATACAGGGGGCGGGGGTGCCGGGGTCCGCCAGGGCCCGGCAAACGACCTTCGAGTTTTTCGAGAAAGGCGCGATCCACAGGATCCACACTGTCAAGTGCGGAAGATCGCTAGGATTTTTGGTGGCAGTGCCCCGCGACACTGGCAATGCCATGATTTCGGCACGTAATTTCGCGCCGACTCCAGGCACTACCTCCGCGCGCCGCCGGCCCACGCGCACCACTCACACCTCGACACCGAGGACGTCGGCCCGTCTCCAACGAGGCGCCTCGGCCGGTGCTTGTGATGTTCGCGGGTCTCACGTTCGCGGGTCCTGCGGGGACGATCGAATATGCTAGCCACCTCGGCCACCGTTGTCCACGGGTTCGTTTCATGCCGATCCGCGATCGAGCGTTCGTTCGTCCACGATCGAGCGCTTGTCCGTTCGCGATCGAGCGCTTGCCGCGTTTGTATCGCGTGAAACGGGCGGGGCGGGGCGTTTCCTCCTCGCCGGGGCGGACGAATTTTTGTCTTGATGAGACAATTTTTTGTGGCCATTGCGCGGCCGGCCGTTTTACTTTTTTCTCGCGATGAAAACGGCCGCGAAACGCGAGGCACCGCCCAAGATAGACCCCGTTCCGAGACGCGGTCGAGGTCGACCGCGCGGCTCGGTGGGCCCGAAGTGGGCCGTGAACACCTACCTTGTGCAGACGCGCCTCACGCCCGTCGCCGCCGAGGAGGCGAAGCGACGCGCGGCGGTGCTCGGGACGTCGCTCATGGAATGGATGCGCCGCGTCCTCCTCCGCGAACTCGAAAAGGTCGCGTAAGTCCGGCGTGATTTGGAGGTACCATTGCGAGACGCGAAGGTCCAGGAGTCTCCTTTGACGGTCGACCTTGGTGACGGGTACGTTGCCGAGGTCGCGTCTGACGGTCGTACGCGCGTGCGCCGCGGTGAGCTCGTCCTTGAAATCAACGGCGCGTGGGCCGATGTCGTGGGTGCCGCGGCGCGGCGTGTCCAGCTCCTCGAGGAGCGCGTCCTCCTCTTGGAGGACCTCCTCGTATGTACCATACGCACCCCTGATGAATTCCGTGAGATCAAGAGGAAGCTCGTCGCAGACGGTGCGCGACTCGTCGCCGCCCTTCTCGCGGATCGGAGTGGGCGTTGAGGGTCGCCTTTTACGAGCATGTCGCCGACGTCATGCCGGCGGCGGTGGACCTCTCGTGGGAGGACCTCGTCGACGCGCTCACGACCTTCGACCCGCCGCGGTGCTCGGTCGAGTCGTGCCGCGGGCGTGACTGCCCGGCGAAGGACGGCCACGCCTGGTCACCCGTCGACATCGAGGGGCCGCGCGCGAACGCGAACGTCCGCGCGGTGACGGCGTGCGTCCTCGACCTCGACCACGTCACGCCCGCCGACCTCGGCGCGATCGTCGCGCGCCTCGTGGGAGTGGCGGGGGCCGTCCACACGACGCACAGCCACGCCCCGCCCGATGGGAGCTACCGCGTCGTCCTGCGCTTGTCGCGGCCCGTTCTGCCGCGTGAGTGGCCGACCGCCCGCCGCGAGGTCGTCCGGCGCTACGCGCTCCCCGCCGACGAGCAGACGGGAGACCTCTCGCGCCTTTACTTCCTGCCGACACGCCGCGGCGGCGCGCCGCATCAAGCGAGTATTCTCGACGGCGTACCCTTGGACGTCGAGGCGCTCCTCGCGACGCCGACCGTCGACGTCGACGCGGCCCCGTCGACCGTGGTGGCGACGGTCGACGTCGTGGCCGCCCGGGCGCGACTCGAAGAGGTCCGCCGGCAGAAAGCCGCGGGGTCTGACGAGGAGCGGGCGCAAGCCGAGGTCCTTCGCCGGGTCCTCGGCGGCGAGCCCCTCGCGGCGAAGGGCGCGCGTGACGCGACCCTCCTTCGCGCGACAGGCGTCCTGTCCCACTGGCTGCCCGCGGACGTCTCGTGGGACGTCGTCGCCGTCCTCTTGCGGTCGTGCCTGGCGGCGATGGACTGCGAACCGGAGGGTCCGGACCACTGGCTCGAAGTGGCGCGCGCGAAGTTCGTCCGACAAGCTGGGCACCGTCGCGAGGCGGACGCGCGTTGCGCCGCGGACGCCGCGGCCCTCAGGGAGCTGGTCGCGGCGCGGCGCGGCCCGGCCGTGACGGTGGGCGTCGACGACGGCGCGTGGCAGGACGGCCTCATCCTCGGCAAGGGCGGGGTCCG
>ERZ1292623.448-Hain-H51-01um-R1-448-length-44611-cov-8_pt1 | contig 44611 bp, 55 predicted proteins | sample MGYA00564398_ERZ1292623 | MGnify/ENA primary metagenome ERZ1292623 (study PRJEB36523, sample SAMEA6512633) | groundwater metagenome | collected 2019-01-07 | study: AquaDiva: Metagenomics assemblies of 32 groundwater samples
TTAAAGTCTTAGAAATCAAAATCTTAAAAAGGAAGTAATTATGCAACACAGCAATCTCGACTATAATCCATAAGGTTAACTATTGCAGCTCTTTCAGCATCATCGAAGAATTGAGGGCGTGCTTTTGCAAAGAATCGTGCGACGGCTTGGCTACGTTTTCCCCCGAGCATACAATGCACCAATACTTCTTTAGCCGGTGAACCATACTGATCAAAATCAGCTAGCATTTGAAGAGTGATATCTCTATCCAACCCATTTCCTCGTTCATCAAAACGATAGGTAGATATTCCTGTCCAATTAGCACTACGAGCTAAAGGAGTTTCATATGCGCGGAGAGCACGATCTGTTCCTTCAGGATAAAAAATTCGAACCCCCCAAGTTGGGCTAGTTGGAGAATAACATTCAGCAGCCGCTGCGCCACAAACCGTTACATGCATATATCATTTGTTTAACTCTTATTTATAAGCCTTCGCCTTAACAATAGTTTTATATATTTCAAGCTTTATAAAATACCATGAGCTTCCTTGAGCGATTGCAGTTCTGGCGCAAAAACGACGAATACAGCTTTGATACGGGGCTGCCTCCTGATATCGGCAGTGCAAGCCCTCCTACTAGTTATAACAACCCCTCTGCAGGAGGTTTACCTGAAATTGGAGAATCTTCTTTTGACAAACCCTCTAGTTATGATAAGCCTTCTAGTTATGATAAAGGGTCTAGCTTTGAGAAGCCCAGCTATGGAACACCCTTAGGATTTGAAAAACAGCCGAACATGGCTTCTTCTGGCCCCAATCGAGACCTTGAAATCATCAGCCTCAAGCTGGACGCCATCAAAGCAGAGTTAGATGCCATCAACCAACGATTGGTTCGCGTTGAGAAACTCGCAGAATTGAACATTAAAGGTGGAAAGGCAACTTCAAGAGACATCTGGGCGACGTATTAGATTCGTAGTCGTTCCTACACCTATTCTTTAGAAACCTCTTTGAAACAAGACATGTATGCGCTTTGCCTTTTTCCTTGGGATCTTATTCTGCGTAAGCATGGTTCTCGCTGTCCAAATTACGGAAGTATTGTATGATCCCATTGGTGATGAAACTAGCCAAGAATTCGTTGAGGTCTACAGCCCCACCAATCTGACGAATTATGTATTTGGAGACAAGAGCAGAAACCAAAGCTTACAACTGGTGCAATGGACGGATAACCCCTATGCCCTTATCGTAACCACTCTTTATAATCGAAGCGGCCAAAACCTTACTTTCTACACAACTGGAAGTCAACTTGGAAATGGCCTAGCTAATACGGGAGATGCAGTCTTTCTCTATTTTAACGGCACTCTTCTGGACTCGATGAGCTACAATGCCAGTGCTGCCCCTGAAGGATATTCATTGGAGCGAACGGAGCAAGGCTGGGAAGCTTCAATTAACTTGAACGGGACTCCTGGAAGTTTGCGATCCCCTTCAAAAACGATTTTACCCTCTCTTGTGCAAGAGAGTTTTGAAGTGAATGTTACACCTTCTCTTACACTGGTTTCTTTTCCTAACTCTCCTAATCGATCGATGACCTTTTCAACCGACAAACTCATCTACCGACCCGGCGAGACCATGAGACTTGCTTTGGAATGGTCATTCTCAGGAGAAAAAGCCCGCGTTGAAATAAGGGATTTACAAGGAAACCTTCTCAAACAATACCCTTCTGTTTCCAAATCCCTTACCTATAAAATCACGAAAAACACATCGGCCATTTTGATTCATGCCCAAAGGATAGCTGGTGGGAAGATATCTAATGAGGACAACCTTAGCGATGAAAAAGTGGTTGGCGTTCTTTTACCCCTTCCCTTGATTTCCCCCAAATTTTTTTCTGTTAAGAACTCCAGTTGCTCTCCACCTTCTAAGGAATTGGTGCGCATTGTTTCCTTCTATACTCGTGCTCAAAAATATCAAGAAAAGATAAAATTATATTTTCACTTGGAAGGAGAAGGAAACTACACCCTTCTTCTTGATAGTTCGCTTGAAACCATGTATAGAAATATCACGTTAAACAAAACCTATGAAGACTTTTTTGAAGTTAAACCTGGACTTCATAAAAATCTCTTCACTCTTCAAGCATTCAACATGAATCAAACTTATGCTCCTAAAATCCTGGTTTTTTATTTAGAATCACCCAACTTGACTCAGACGTATTCTGCCAATGTTTCTCTTACTGAGAAACCCCTTGTTTCGAATGTAAGCCTAAAGATAACTTCAGTTCAACGAATAGAACCTCCCCCGATTATCCCTCAATACACTGGAACCTTAGCATATGACTCTCGTGTTCCTTCTTACTTGACCTATGGCTTGGTTGTACTGCTTATTGTTACTTTGTTTGCCCTATTCCGAAAAGGAAAAGTTGAAACGGCTGATTTGTCGAGCGAACAAGGGGGGACTAAATGAAAGGTTTTCGACATAAAGTTTATATACATGTAGATACTTGTATCTATAAATCAGATAGCCTTTACTTTGGCACAAAGCCGGTTATTATACTTAAACATGCCATTCAACAATCGTATGTTCGAAACATAACTTATCCAGATCAATTGAGGGAAGTTATAAGAACAGGTAACGTTAAGCGTTTTGGAAGACGAGGATTAAAATTTATCAAGCGATCTGAGAATGGATCTATTATTTGCATTGGAGAAGATGTGGGTTGCGCAGTTATTATAAAAACGGTTGAAAGAGGCAATTGAAATGAAAAAACTAACATTAGGTCCTGGTCGAGAGTGGAAAGTAGCTGTAATTAAAACCTGCCCACTCTGCAAAAAAGGAAAAATGCGAATCCAAAAAGAAATCCTGGAACCAGATGGTGTAGAATATGAAGCTATTTCTTGCGTTCATTGTGGGGAATCATTTCTGACGATGGGACAACTGGATGTGCTTGCTGACAAGTATCGCAAACTCCGTCGAGCGAAGGAAGTTACCTTCTCTAAATGGGGAAATAGCCTTGCTATGCGAATTCCCAAGGCCGTTGCGAAGGAGTATAAATTGAGCTCTGGGAAAACAGCTCTTTTGGTACAGGAGAAGAAGGGGATACGGATTGTGCCGATGTGAGGCTTTGCGTTATGAATCCAGCGGACAAAGATCAAGAGATGCGAGAGGCAGTGCAACTATTTTAACGAAGGGAAAAATACAGAAAAGTTGTCATTCATAAACAGTAGAATTATTATTTCTTTTTCTGTAACTCTAATTGTCCGAAGGACGAGGGAGGCTATACACAATTCGCACTTTATTTTAAAATATTTAAGTTATCTCGGATAACACTTAAGGAGAAATTTTCTTTGCTTTCAAGCACAAAGTCATATTCTTTTATATGTGGTTTAATAATAGTTTTATATTGACTATTTCTTTCATTAAAGTTTTTCTTTACTTCTTCAGCAGTTTTCTCGTTATCGGCTCTTGCCCTTTTTATTCTTCTATCAATTTCCAATTTTTCTGTGCATATCAAGAAGATACTTACTGAATTGGATTTTTCTTTCTCTAGGAAAACTGTGCCGACACCTTCAATGATAGTCAGTGTTGCATTTCCATATAATAATCTGCATTCTTTTGATTCCTTAGCTTTTTTGGGCCAATGATAATAATTATTGCCTTTTTCTATATTGTAGATTATGGCCTTTATACTCTGCAAAAAATAAGATGCTTCAAAAGAGGTAGTGTATCTTCCTGTCCGTTTGTTCTTTTGAGCATCATCCCATGTTGTAGTGGCACTATTCCTAAGTTTAGTATCAACAACAAAATCATCCATTTCTAAAAAATTGATTCGGGCGTGTTTGGTTGCTTCTTTTGAAATAATTTTACTCAGTTCAGTTTTTCCTGAGCCTCCATTTCCTGAGATGAAAATGAATTTTTTATTTGTAGAAATACAAAACTGAACTATTTTCTCGGCAACTGTAGAAGCATTATACTTTTTCATATAATTAAGTTCGTATTATGGAATTTAAATAGTTTTGTTTTTGCATTTTGATCTGGTGTTTTTTATCAATATATTGAGTATAGCCTCCCTTTTTGCTTCTTTTTCTAAAAGAAGAATGCGATTTAGTCTAGTGAAAATTTAATTGCGTACAACAACTATTAAACGTAATTTTATTGCATTTAATGAGCGTTCAGAGGTGATTCAGCGCAAAACGTTTATAAACCCTTATCGGTTCGTACCGTCCATGGATAAAGCGGAAATCAAAGTCAAGATCAATGAAGGGTTCATCCGGGCCAATGTATTGTTCGAGGTTATTGGAAGCCCTAAGGAACATGTTGAAGGCGCTTTGAAGAATTACCTAGAAAACATCAAACTCACGGCGAATGTCATTGTTCTGAAAGAAGACCTAGAACCTGCTGAGGACCTTGGGAATGGATTGTTCAGTACGTTTGCTGAGGTTGACCTCATGGTCAAGGGACTTGAAAAATTAACTTGGCTATGCTTTAATTATTCTCCGGCTTCCATTGAAATCATTGATCCGCCTGAATTCAAATTCCAGGAAAAGGAACTCAGCAACTGGCTGAATGACTTGCTTGCTAAATTGCATGAAATCGGAGCTTTATCTAAACAAGTTAGCGCTGAAAATAAGATGATCGTACAAAACATGAACCGCTTGATCAAGAATGCCATCCTCGTTGCAGTGGATGATGGACATCATACCCCTAAAGAAATTGAAAAAAGAACTGGCATTGACTTTAAACAATTAAAGCCTTTCTTTGAAGCCATGATCAAGGAAGGAAAGATTCATCTCATGAAAGATCAATATAAACGCCCTGGAAACGATAAGAAAAGTGAGAAGAAAAAGAAGAAGTGATTACTTCTCTAGAAACTTTTTTGTTAACTCAATGGCTTCTTTTGGACTACTGACTAGATGAATTTGACTGGGGGAGAGTTTTTTGAAAAAGGTTTTGCTTTCTTCCATGTCGTTTAATAAAATGATCTGTTTATTGGGCTTGATTGCTAGAGCTACTTCAGAAGCGGTTCCAGGGTTCATTCCGCATGCGATCACTACATCGCAGGAAAGGACGTTCATATAATTCCGGCCGCTTTGCATGTTGGTGATGATCGGGATATCTACATACTCTGAACACCTGTTTGGATCATCATTGGAAAGAATGCCTACTGTTAAACCTCCTTTTGCCTTTGCACCTTTGTTTGCTGCTCCCATGACTCCTTCTTTTCCTCCTCCGGTGAGAAGCACCCAGTTGTTTTCTGCGATTAACTCACCTAATTGGTAAGCGTTTTGTTCGTCTATTTTACTCGCTTCTCCTCCTGGAGGACCCATGACCCCGATGATGGTTTTACGCATGAAATATTGGAACATTGGTTGAAATAAAAAGTTGGCGTTTGGAGTTTGATTTGATATTTATTTCTATATAGAAACTTATTAATGGGTTACTTACCTAGAACCCAAAGTTATAAATACCCAAAGCCCCTTTATCGACGGTATGTCGGATGCCTCTAAACAAGTCGAAGCCCTTTTGTTTTCTTCAGGCAAATGGATGGCGGAAGATCAGCTTGCCATGCTTACCAATATGCCTAAAGATGGCGTTAAAAGCGCCTTGCAAGAACTCAAAACACAGTATGAACAGGCTGACAGCTCCCTTACCTTAATGAATGAATCTGACGGATGGAAGCTGAATGTTCGCGAGAACTACTTGGAATTGGTACGTAAAATCATTGCCGATGCTGAGTTACCTAGACCTTGGTTGCAAACCCTTTCTGTCATCGCCTGGAAACGACCTGTTTTGCAAAGCGAAGTGGTACAGATTCGAAGCGACTCGGCCTACGAACACATTGGTGAACTTGAAAAAAGAGGGTTCATCCTCAAAGAACCTGAAGGACGCAGTTACTTACTGAAATTAACACCAAAATTTTTTGAATACTTTGATGTCAAAACCGATGAAGACATGAAAAAAGTCTTTGAACACATTAAAATTCCTGAAATCCCCCTACAACCCTTACAAGGTACTGAAGCTGTAGATCCCAACTATGAAGATATCATCGAGCGCCTTGAAGAAGTCAAGAAAAGCATTCCACCCCCCGAACCTGTGAAAATGGAAGAAATGCAAGGCTTTGACGATGAACTGGAAGCGCTTCACAAACGCGTGGACAGCCACTCGGAAGAATTAAAACAATTCCGACGAATTGAAAACGAACCTACGCCAGTAGAACCTGCTCCTACCCAAGAACTTCCCGAGCAAGAAATACCCCCTTCTTAGCGATATAAACTTCTAAAACTAAAACGATCTTCTAAGGGTTTGTTTGTCGGCTCATTCGGTAATTCCAGTAGGGTTACCCTGTACTCTTCACATGAAGCTTTATTTAGATCACTCCCTACGCCGATGAATACAGGATTGTGGATCTTTGGAATGAAATGACCAAAGGCCTTGCCCAATACTTTAATAAGACTCATTCTTGTACGACTTCCTTCTGCATCATAGAAAGACCTGCGATACAGATGATCGCTGCCAAACACCAATCTTAAGTATTCTTCCCATCCCGATGTGTGAATAACATTCTCTAATTGGTTTCTTCCCCAATCTGAAAAAACAACCAACCCTTTTTTATGACTTTCTCCAACCTTATTTCCGTACTGCTCCAAGAAACCAAGAACTTCAGGCCGAGACACCCACTTTGATTCCCCCCCTATTGCTTGGGAATCTGGTACCACTAGACTGTTTTCCATGTCGAGAAAAATCAACTCTGCCCTTGTAAGAGCATCAATGGAATCTGCAGAACTTGCTTGGATGACTTGAAGCATTCTAATTACCAGGTAAGGACCAATGCACCATACTTTTTATTGGATTCGAATGGAGCCGTGGGAACATATACTGAACTAAAATCTAGAGAAGTTTTTGATAAGCCGCCAGCCACACCTAGACCTAGACCATGGGTCACTTGCAATATATTTACGCGTACATCTAGTTTTAGGTGACTTCCTTGGATATCTACATCGGTTCCTTTCACCGCTCCGCTTAGTTTCTCATACGAGCCCGTTCCAACTATGCAGCTTCCTAGATCTACATGAGCCATTCCACCATACGTGAATACACCGTTTGAATCTGGAATGGAAGGCTGCGTATTGTCTTTTACCTTACCAAAACCTGCCATACCCCCTAAGAATAATTTATCCCCCATTTGTAGACCTACTAATCCCTCTAATGAAGATACTCCACGACTAAAACCTGCTGTAGAGCTATTATCAAATGACTCGCTTGCTATCGCTCCTCTCGCGCCGACACTGACTGGACCGAGTTTTGTTACACCAAAACCATCTAAATCTATTGTTTTAAATGTGGCATTGAGATGTGTTCCAGTTGTTTCGTCGGTTACATTACTGGCTAAATATAAAATACGGGCTTCTGCCATTGTTTTTGGACTTGCATAAGCTACATCTGCGTAGATGCCTAGCATCTTGCCACTTAATACAGGATCTATTCCCCCTAGCGGTTGGAAGGTTGCTTCGCCTATTCCAAGGGCTGGACCCACAGCGCCGCTCCATCTGGATTTTCCTTCTTTAGGATTTTCATCTACATCATACGGAGCTTGCTTAGATTTTTTTTGAGGAGCTTCTGAATCTGAAGGCATTTGATAACCTGAAGAAGCTTGATTGCTTTCTCTACCAACTGGGGATGGGCAGCATCCTTTTTGCAATTCAAGAGGAATTCCATGCTCTGCAAGACTTTTTGAAGGAGCAACTCCTGTTGGGGTTATTCCACTTGATGGGAGAGGATTGGGAGTTTTTTTTGGAGCGTAAGATAAACCTGTCCCAGGAACAGAAGGAGCCCGATCTGATTTTATCATCTCGCGAAACTCTGCATTCCTTCGTGCTTGAACAACTTGATCCGGAGAGATCAATACGAAAGGAATACCTGCCTCGTAACTTGTTTCTATATAGTGTGTTTCTGGAACTCTTTTCTTACCTTCCATCTTATATGTGGTTATGGGGGCTCTTAACACAAATCGCGCAGGCTCCCCCACTTTAAGCCCACAACCCATAGCTCTTTTAAGTTCAGACGCTGAAATATAGAAATCAGTCACAAAATCTTCTTTGTCACATTGCAGAACACCTGAATACATATTCACCCCTTTAATCCCTACCTCTCCTTTAATCACTACCTCTAGTGGGAGATGAGTACCGGTGGTGCATAAAGGTCCTGACATCAACACAGAACCATTTATGGGCACTTCAAAGCTTTGCCCATTGTTCGTCATGTCTGTCGTCGCGTCTAAGTACGTTTTGTTCTTCTCAAAAACCCAAATAACACCTCTACTTAGATCAATACTTGATTTTTCGATTTCTTGAGGAGTTAAAGCCTTTTCACCTTTCTTAGACTTTTTCCTTCCTATATCTGGGCATTGGGAAAATTCTTGATCTAAAAAACGATCCACATCTCCTCGAGTCAAGCGCCTTCCAAAAATACTGCTGATGCCGGTTGTTTGGATCAACCCACTTCCTTCAAGCCCCTTATAAGCTGTACTCATGGCTGCTTTTCTATAAGATGCAGGAGCTTTTGGAGTGTCTTCGGCGTATACTTTTTTTATGCCTAAAGCCCCACTTACCAGTACGCCAGCTAAACTTGCGGCCACGGCAGCAGTCTGCCACCAAGAACGACCCCTAACACTCCTTTCAACAGGTGCCCTTTGTGGAGAAGATAGCACTTTTTCTAGGCCTCCTCCATCGGCATTTCCTATTAAAGAATCATTTCTCCCAAGATCAAAATCTGTTATTGCGGCCGTTGCTTGTTCATAAGCTTGATGTTTAATTTCTAAAACTCTAAACTCTTCCTCAGAAGGCAATTTGGAGGCAATGACTTCAGCAGGATTAAAAGATTCAGCCTTTTTTTTCCGGAATGATAAGATTCCCATATTGGGTGAATCGCTGCTTTGCTTATAAATCTTAGCCCTGATTACTACTCAAAAATAGGTAATTTAAGGCAATAAGTCATTTAAACTGCCTCCCTTTCCAAAACACCATGATTGCCATTGTCGGAGCAGGCCCTGCCGGAAGCATGGCTGCCCTTAAACTCGCCAAAAGCCATGATGTGACCCTCTTTGAAGAACATGAAATGGTGGGTAAGCCGGTTCAATGCACCGGGATTGTGACAGAAACGATCAACCAGACGATCCGATTAAATCCCAATGTTGTTATGAACAAGATTGAAGAGGCACGAATCCTTGCACCAAATGGAAAAATGATTTCTGTTCACTTCAAACACCCTGAAAACATCATGGACCGCGGCGCATTTGATGAATGGCTCTGCCAGAAAGCTGAAAACGACGGCGCTACGATCCTGAAAGGACACCGTTTCATGGGACTTGAACAAGGAAAAGCCAAGATTGAAATGGTGGCCAAGAAAAAAACAAAGCTGTTTGCTTTTGACCATATCCTTGGGGCAGATGGACCACAAAGCCGGGTTGCGAAAAGCGCAGAGATGTTTGGAAAACGAAGATTCTTTACAGCCATGCAAGCCACTGTTCAGTGCAAGAATGACAACGCCATCCTTTTTTATCCTCACATCGGACAATTGGGATGGGCTGTACCTGAGTCATCTACAAAAATGCGAATCGGTGTAGCGAGCTATGAAAACTGTCCTGCTTATTTCAATCAAATCCTTAAAATGCATCCTGGACCGATTATTGACCGACAAGCTGGGTTGATCCCTGTCTATGATCCAAAATTAAAGACTGAGAAAGGCAATGTATGTGTTGCTGGAGATGCAGCCACTCAAGTGAAAGCGACTACAGGGGGAGGTATCATTGCAAGTATGGTTGCTGGCTGTGCCTTTGCTGAACACGTACAAACGGGTAAAAGCTATGAGAAACTCTGGCGCAAAAAAATCGGAAGGGACCTCTGGCTGCATCTTAAGATGAGAGAAGTCATGGACCGATTTAACGAGAAGGATTGGAACTCCTTTGTGGAAGCCTTCCAGAAACCCGAGCTGAAAAAAGCGTTGGAAGAAGAAAGCCGAGATGAACCGGTGAAGCTGTTGATAAAGATTATGATGCATAAGCCGAGTTTGGCATTGCTGGCTAGAAAGCTTTTCTGACAATACCTTTGTTTTTGGTAACACCTTTATAATTAAGGCAATACTCTCTTAGAAATGCCACTTGATAAGCAACAACAAGCCTCATTCCGAAAGGCGATTCGATTGGGGGCTGTACTTCAGAGAGAGCATCCTTCTATTGTTAATGACTATGGACAAGGGGAATCTCGAAGAGAAATTGTTCAAGAAAAAGGGTTAGCTGCCCTTTATGAAGTTCCTGAATGGTTGGCTGTAGAATCCATCACGTATACTATACGTGGATACGATGGTAGATATGGTGGAGATCCCTACCCCGGCCTCATCAATGATGAATCTGAACTGGAACGTCTAGCTTCTCAACACCGCGCTTATGGCTCTCGCTTGCGAACTGCTCCCTACTCAGTCCGAGGCAAAAAGTGCACGCCTTGGAGTGATGATGAACTCCGATACTTAGTGAAGCGATCTACAGAACGGGCTTCTAACCAAGAGATTACAGATGAACTGAACACAACATTTCACAGAAGTGTAGCTGTGAGAACAATAAATACTGTGTATCATCAGAGATACAATCTGTGTAGGCCTGATAGCTCTCTTCTCAAAAATCTTCTTACAGAATCGCCCTGATCTTATCCGCCACTTGCTTTAATTCTTCTGCCGTAACCTGAGGACCGCCATCAAAAGTGAAATGCTTTCCACGATAGAACGGGTGAAGGCGCACGTGAGCGTGATCCACAGCAAAGCCTTCCAATACCAAACAAGTTCTATTGCAGTTGAGTGCCTCGTCCAACTTTTTACCAATCTTTTTTGTGACCTTTAAGATATCTGTATAATCTTCTTCAGGCATGTCGAAGAGATAACTAGAGAAATGCTTCTTTGGAATAACCAACGTCTGCCCCTCTGTACCTGGGTGTATGTCTAAGAAAGCTACATGTTTAGAGTCTTCGTACACCTTCTCCGCTGGAATTTCCCCTGCTACGATCCTGCAAAAAAGACAATCTATACTCCTTTTAAAAAAGATGAACTTTATATGTTTAACTGCTCACGGTCTGGCGAATTACACTGAACGTGAGACTGTTTTTTTCCGAACACTTGCCATCACACGCTACAAACTTCTTCCAACCCTCAGAGATTGCGGGTTTGTTTAAAGAAGTAATCTGCTTGTTCGCCTTATCCAAAGCTTCTGAGAAACGAATCGTATTATCTGAACCCCAATACTTATTGGCGGTTAAAATGTTCATGATTAAGTTTCCCACAACATATCCATCTCGATCTCCTTCGATGGCCACCGTCAAGATGAGCTGCATAAAATCCTTGTCTAAACACGTCTTTGCAAGGCATAGTGCCGTTGTTTCCCATTGTTCTTGAATATTATCCGAGCCAATTTGTCTGATGTCTTGATTGATGATGTTTACTAACTCGACTTGCTTTAAGATGTCCTTGCCCACGATATCTCTAAGATCCAAGATGTGTAAAATTAATGTGTCATATGCAAAACGCGTCTGTTCAATGGATAAAGATTCTTGCGAACTTTTAGACCCTGTAACTGCTCCAGTTGTTTTCTTCGTGTCTGAAGTTGAACGGGGCCCTTTTGAAATTTGTCCATTTGCTGGGGTGTCAGAGCCGTCTAAACCCTTTGCTAGGTCTGCAATTGTTTTGCCCGTTACCGTAATGTCTTTATGGCCCAACATCCAATAACCGCCCATGGCAAGAAGACCTAAAACTGCAATTACCACCACACCCAAGACCAATCCCTTAATCATTTTACCACTCTAGAAGAGAAGGTATATATGCCTTGCGATTTTATCAAAAATTGTCAGGGTATTCCTTCTTTAGGCAAAGGATAAAAGGCTTTTTCTGTCAATTTTTGGAAAATACTTCGCCTTTTAGGTCAAAGATATTTAACTCACCACTTTTCTAAACACGTACTGTTTTGCAATTCGAAAACCAGCCAAAAGACCCTTGCCACCTTGGCCTTTTTCAATGGTCTCATCGGTATAACGCACCGTGATGGGAAGCTCTATGAATCGCAATTTTTTCTTGGCAATCTGCTCTAAGATTTCTGTGGCGTGCGCCATGCGATCCTGCGTGATTTCAATGGCCTTTGCTGCATGACGGTTCATGGCCCGCAAACCGCTTTGTGAATCTGAAAACCAGGTTCGCGTAAATATGTAATTGAACACCCTTCCTCCTTTCAAAAATACCTGCCGAATTGCAAATACCAGGTGATTCAAGGGATTCTTGATTTTGATTTCCATTTTCTTTCCTAGATACCTACTCCCTAAGGATATATCATACTCTTTTTTTTCTACTGCCTGAATGAGACCCTTTAGATCACTTGCCAAAAATTGGCCGTCAGCATCAAAGGTCACAACGATATCAGCGTTTTGATCTAATGCGTATTCAATTCCCGTTCGCAATGCAGCGCCTTGCCCTCGATTGATGATGTGCTGCAATACAATAACTCCTGCCTTTTTTGCCTTTTCGACGGTATGATCTCTTGATTCATCGTCCACTACAACGATATTCTTATAGCCATGTTTTTTTAGATCTTGAATGGTACTTGAAATGTTCTTCTCCTCGTTAAACGCAGGAACCACGATCCAGATTCTATTCATAGTCTCACCAGGCAAATCCCTAATATGATGAGCGCAATTCCCCACCACTTGAACTTATTCATCTTTTCTCCTAGCTTGGATACTGATAAAATGCACACACCAATGTAGGTCAAACTTGTCAAGGGGTATAATACAGAAAGCTCACCAAATTTAAGCGAAGTAATGAAAAAAATCGAACTTACACCATAGAAAGCAACCCCGATCATCAACTTAAAATTCGTAAGTTGACTTAGGAGATCCTTACTCAAGTGTTTCGAACCCTTCTTCAAGTACAATGCCCCATAACTGCCGAAAAAGGAAGCAATGACTACCAATAAAATGGCAAAGGAGCTAGTCATGATTTGCCCCCCACCCCATGGAACTCACGCCTACCAGAATGCAGGCCACTCCTGCCCAATTCAACAGTGAGACTTGCTCGTGTAAAAAGTAGATGGATAAAGACATCACCCACACAAAACCTAGGGCGACTAATGGATATAACGTGCTTAGTTCACCATATTTTAATGCGACGATCAATAAGACGGCTCCGACCCCATACACAATACAACCCCCTATTAGATAGTAGTTTGTGATGAGTGCCCAGAAACTAAACTCTAACTTGGCTGAGCCCCACTTTAATAACAACTGCCCCAAGGCGGTTAACAAGGTACAAACGAGCGTGATGAAAATGGCAAAAGTCTCCGTGCGCTTGGGTTTACTCTTCATTTTTAACCTTAGAGCTCAAGTTGTTTTTTAAAGGTTTCCTAAATAGTTGCATCGACGAAACCTTTAAATACTGCGTTTCCATGGCTTAAGGTATGAGTTGGCAGCGGCACGAACCCTGGATTTTCTTAAGCTTGATGCTGCTCTTTAGTCTTTTGATCATCCGGGTCCTACCCTCCACAGGAGATGCGGTTAAACCCCTTCCCGGTACCTTAGCTCATCCTCCTCATGTCATTGACTATCGGGATGCGTGGAAAAACTCCCTTTCCGATGCTCCTGCCTCAAGTATGCAAGGAGACCTTGTTTTCGTTCGAAACGGCTACTATGTCTTTGAAGATGGAAGTTATGTTACCGATGCCAATGGCAACCTGGTTTCCGCTGTACCTCATGTTCATACGGATTCCATTACCGGAAATGTGGTTTATGAAGAGCCCAATGCCCAAGATTATCAACCCCAACTTGTCCACCTTCAGTATTCTCCTATTGTTGAAACCTGCCGGGATTCTGACAAGACCCGGGGCAGCATTTCAAATGAAAACCCGCTGGATGGACACAATAGCTACTTCCAACCTGGCATTGTCACCATGGACGTACTACGACAACGTGTCCTTGGCGAAGCTGTTCTTTCTCAGGACATTATCCACGGAGTTCAACTCCAAGATCGATGCTACAGTGCAAAAAATCTAGGCTATGAAACTCAACCCTCCTATCGTGGAGTCGTCTTTGAAGCGAATTGTGCGGCTCTCAAAGGACTTAAGAATGGGTACATTACTCAAGCGGTTGAACACGCCCTTGCTGAGGATGCTGCGTCGGATGCTGATTTATCCTTCCTCAAGAAGTTTTACACTGCTCAATTTTGCCAGAAAAGCACTTCTTTAATCACCAGTGGAAGCGCTCAAACAGTCGTTCAATACGTAGCCTGCGGCCGAGAAGGCACTCAAGGCTACTGCCAATAAAAATGGAAGACACCACAACCCTAAAAGCCGTTGTTGCTATCATAGTTATTGCAGCGATTGTGGCTGTTGTACTTAGGTACTGAGGGTATTCTAAGAAATAACCACTCTTTTCCTGTTTTAGTGCTGCTTGCTATAAACTCTTTATTTAAATGACTGCAGGAATGATCTCAATAAGATTTATATATCCTGCTCGTTAGCGGTCTTTTATGCCTCTTTCTCGTCCGGTAACCACTCTGTTCATGCTTATGTCCTTAGATGGTAAGATCTCAACTGGAGATCAGGATATACTCGATGTGGATAAAGATTTTCCCAAGATCAAAGGAGTGCGTGAAGGCCTTTACCAATACTATGACTTGGAAAGGCACACTGACATTTACTCATTCAATACTGGAAGAGTCCAAGCAAAAATAGGGATCAATACGCGGAAGGGTTCTGTACAGAAGATCCCTGTTCGTTTTATCCTCATTGATAACAAACCTCACTTGAGAGCAAGTGGAATCGAATACTTTCTCAAACGAGGCAAAATGCTTTACATCGTCACGACAAATCCTAGGCACCCTGCTTTTAAAATAAAAAATCCTGAATTAAAAATTCTTTATTACCCAAGAAGGATTGATTTCAAAAACTTGTTTAATCGATTCAAGAAAGAGTTTGGTGTCAAACGTATCACTCTCCAGTCTGGAGGCACGCTTAATGCTGTGCTGCTTCGCGAAGGACTTATCGATCGCATTTCAGTCGTAGTAGCGCCGATCCTGATCGGCGGAAAAAACACTTCCACTCTGATTGACGGAGAATCGTTACACACGCTAAACGACTTAAGACTTGTTAAACCTTTGAAATTGCAACAGTGTAAAAAACTAAAGAATTCCTACCTGCACTTGATCTATAAAGTCTTGAACACTTGATCGAGTCTTTAATGCTTATTTACTTCTTCGAGCAATTCTACCAATGTTGCTGCACTCCAGGCTTGAGCTAAACAACCCGCAGAAGTTCTGAATGAAGCACTGCTGACTTCAGCACAATGCCCCAGCCATCCTGAAAAGAGCATTTCATTCATGCTTGCTTCGATGAGCTTGTAAACAAACTCTTTGTACTTCTCCTTATTTAAGCGCAGTAAACTCAATGCAGCTAGATTATTGATCCAGTACCAGCTATCCCCTTGGTGATAACTTGCGTTGTCTGCGCCTGTGTATTCAGCCTTGAAATCTGGATGGTTTTTATCAAGGGTGGAAAGACCTCCCCACGGACACCATAACTGTTGCAAGGCATGATCGAAGGCTTGCTCCCACTTTTCTTGTGAGAGTAATTCTGGGTATATATAATAAGCTAAAAATATATTCGGGCGTTGTGTGAAATCTGCTTTTCCATTTGCAAAACCATCTGCGAGACGGCCGTCAAAAAACTTAGCACGCACCACTTCTTGCAATTGCTTTTCCTGCCAAGCATGCTTTTCGCTGTAACTTAAGGTTAGCTCGTTTAGTACCTGAGCTGTTTTATACATGGATAATTGTAAGGCTTGAATCTCAATTCGCGCCCCGTCTCTATCAATGGTATCCATCCAGGTTTCTTTCGCAGCGCTTAGGACAAGACCTTCTTTCATATGTGATTTATGCAAGCGCTGTAAACACAAGTCCAATTTTTGTTTTAACATCATCAGATCTGCGTGATCTAAAGTTTGAGCGAGTTGATTCTTTGCTTGCAATACCTGGATATAATCCAAGATGCGTTTCCAGAGCCAACCTACACTGTCGGCACAGCCTAAATCACTACTAGGAATTCTGTTTGGTAGGCGTCCGTTTTCATCGATTTGGTTCACATAAAAGAAAAAGATTTTTTTTACGAAGTCGAAATCAGATTGCAAGGTGAAGGCGTGCAAGGATACTAAGGTATCCCTACTCCAAAACTGGTGAAACCACGGCAAACCTGCCAAGATGCCTTCATTGTTTTTCTTTAAACTGTGTAGGGCATGAATAGCCGGCAATAACCTTGCTGAACTGTACCGCTCTTCTGTTTCCAACTCGGCATCTCGTACACCTTGGTCAAAGTTTGTAAACACTTCTTTCCCTTGTTTTAATGCCTCTTCTATGTTTGGATGGGCTGTAAAGGTCAGACGTATCTTTCCCGGGCAGCGCAAGCGTAAGGTTTGGTAAATGTAAAAGACACTTTGTGCCTTTCTCTTTTTATCATAGACATACTCTCGTCGAACCCAGTTCTTTACCGGAACAAAATTATCTATCCCCTCAATTACTATATAATAGGAATAGCTCTCTTTCTTTAACGAAGCATCTGAATATTTCTTATACTCTAAGATCAAGCGGTTCTCTTGCTTATAGATTTGGTAGGTGCGTCCTTGATCACTGTAATCGTATAATTCCCGGCAATCCAAGTCCAAATTGATGAAGCTTTCGTAATTATCAACCCTGTAAAGCACTGAATTACCCTGCAATACCAGGCGCTCTTTTGCCTTACCACTTGAACGGATGATACTATGAAAATGATTCTCTACAACTTCTATCGGATGATCTAAGTAGATGTTTTCGATTACCTTACACGGCGTTCCGGAATCTGGACGCATCAAAACAAGGCCTTCGTAATTCGAGCGGCATTCTGGTTGATTGGGCAAGGCAAGCCAACCCCCTTGACCGTTGGTCAGCAAAAAACCTGCTGAGCCATGGCTCTCTAATTTATGGCCTTTTACTTTATGTAGAATACGAATGGGAACTCACCTCTGAAACTGGCGAGGCAATCTGCGTTTATAATTATTTGCTTTGACACCTAGCTTTCTAAATGTTTCCCTAGTGCAGTCTCCTTTGCTGTTTCTCGCCAATCGGTTCGCTCCGGCTCTTCTTTTCCTTCTAAGGGTCTGATCTCAAATGCTTTCGGCACCGTTGTATAAAAAGCGAGGTGCGGCAGTTCGTTTCTCGCGCTGTATAACCTCTGATCCTGAGTTGCTAAGAAAGTGGTTATCCCTTTTCGGTGAGCTATTTGTAAAATCCAGTCCATGTATTGCTGCGCATTTTCCGGCTTCGTACCCTCTGTCACATCATCTAAGAATAAAACGCCCCCTTCCTCACTGCCTAAGTGATCCAAAGCCAACCCCAACTCGTTTTGATTCCTGCTGAATACACTCTGCCCTCCACCTACATCTACTTGTCGGACGTACACACTTGCCATCTTATGGATTGGACCCATTCTAGCCGACCTAGCTGGGAGAGCAGAACCCATTTGTGCTATTAACCATGCCACTCCCTGGCCAGTAATCCAAGTCGACTTGGACCCTCGGTTTCTCCCCAAGGCTACATGGACCTTTTTCCCATCTAATTGATACTTATGGGGTTCTGTTCTGGAAAAATCAGGGAACTGCCCTCGTTTAGACTCTAATCTGTTCACTGTTGGAAGACCTATCAAAGGGTTGTAAAAAAATGCTACATCACAATAACCTATTTCATCTGCTATTTCAGGCCAACAGCCTAAACCCTTCCCATTGAGATGGTTGTTGTACTTAGCCAACGCTACATAGAAGCTGACCACCTCCATTAATTCTTCAGCAAAGATATCTAACTGGGGCTTTATTTGCTTGAAACGCTCAATAAAAGGCTGCTCAACTTCATTTTTTACCTTTACTATACTTAAATTTTCCTCTCTGTGATCTATTGATTCGCCCGGTAACTTATATTCAAATACTCTTTCTAGAATATTTGCATGAATTGAAACGCCACTCATTAGTATACTCTTCCATTTCTCCACTAAAGCTGTAAGCTCTGTTTTTTCTAGCAAGCTTCCTATTTCAGTTCGCAACGTTGCATAAGATTCACTAGTTATTCGTTCCACTATGCTTTGCAATGTTTCACAATACATCTTTGCAACAGAACAACCTATCTCATGAATATCTGGTTTAAATCCAGCGATGAATCCTAGTTTTTCTACCTCTTTTTCCAAACTTGTTAATGAATCGGCATTGCCTATATCTTTAGTGAGCATTTGCCGTTGCCGGATAATATTTGGGTCTGTAGGCGGAGCAAAGAGTTCTCTCTCTACAATCTTTGGTACTTGACCCCTTCCATTTTCTCCAATAAAATATTGAAGAGCCACTCTTTCCAGTTCTAAATCTCTTACTGTAGAAGGAGTTATTCGCACCCTTGGAATCCCACCACCTAAACCGTAAACTTCTTTCAGCGAGGGCATTCATCTAGAATTTCGAAAAGTTTTATATACCTATGCTCTTAAAAAACAGTGAATGACCAAAATATACTGGGAACGACTCAAATACCCCTGGTCTAAAAGTGAAGATCCTGTCCGGTTTTGGCTTAGCATGGGTGGACTATTCCTCTTTGTCTTTAGCTTTGCCGTGCTCCACAGCATCAGTGCAGACTTAGGACTTACTCGGAATACAGGAGGCTTAGCTATATTGCCTCCGGGTTACAATCCCAATTCTTTCCAACAAGGAGCGTATGGAGGTTATCCTAATTATTATGACCCCAACAGTCCTTCTAGTAATGGACAATACTTCGGCAGTCGCCCCCAAGACTATTACAGTCAGCAACAATACGGTTACTATCAGCAAGGTCAGCAAGGCCCTATCTATTATGGTAACAATCAATATGGTGGAGCTCCTGGATATGGCGGGGGTTACAATCAATATCCAGGGTATGGTCAACCCGGATATGGTGCACCTGGTGGATATGGTCAACAATATGGCGCTCAAGGAGGATATGGCTCTCAATATGGGGGGTATGGTCCGAGCCCTTACTATAACCCTGGCAATGTACCTGTCTTTCGCGCAGTAAAAACACCTTCCGAAGCTCAAACTCCTCAACAAACCCTGGTAGAAAACCAAGTTTCTACTCAAGAACTGCCTGAAACTCAACTCCCTCAACAACCTTCAGAAATTAAGATTGAACGCACTTCTGTTCCGCCCCCTCCTACTGCGTTTGAACCCAGCCAACCACCCACTTCAAGTAAGAAACTAAGCAATACCTTCTTGTATATCATTCTTGTCTTTGCCATCCTTATCTGGCTCTACTTAATCTATTTCATGTTCAAACCCAAACCTCACCCTCACGCCCCCAGTAAACCGGCCGGATTTGAAAGCTCAGATCTTGCTCAACTCGAATTTCATAAACCCACTGTGGTTATGGTACATTCTAAACCTAAAGTTGCTCCTAAGAAAAAGAAGCGTTAACTAACCTATGTTTAGCATCTTCGAAATCCTAGATGTTTCATGAAAAGTGCTGCGTTCCCGAGGGACTGCTCAGAAACCAACGGTTTCTGGCATGCCAGGAACTTCGTTCCTGAGCACATCCCCTCGCAACGCACATAACCATTATGTTGAAGGGATTTCGACCTTAGGATGCTAAACAGAAACATTAACGCTTGGCTAACTTAATGTCTTCGGCCTTGATGGTCTTACGACCGGCATGCTCGCAGAGCTCTTTTGCCTTCCTTGCAATTTCCATACCGATCTCTTCTAGAACATCTCTTAATGCGGCCTTGCCATCTTCTCCAACTCGATCTGCGCCGCCTTTTTTGAGAATACGCTCCATAGCTGCTAGCGGCAGTTCGTTGGTCTTTGGCATGAAGCTGTCAAGGGAACGAACTATATAAACGTTTCTGGGCATTGACTCTCCTCGCCGATTTATAGAAACCTTTATTAAGGACTACTGTCCAGAATAGACGATAGGTGAGCCGTTTTGAAAACAAAGATATCCCTTATCATCCTCATCGGCGTTCTACTCCTTTCTTCTTGTCAAACTCAAAAAAAAGACAATAAACTTGACATTACCCAAGCATTTATCGGCGGAAACGTCGGCTTGAACGTGTTCTTGCTTGAGGGATTGCCCCCTCCTGTTGTGTACGATAAAGGAACCTATCCTTTTGGCGTGGGAGTTACCATTGAAAACGTAGGTGAAGCTGATGTTGGACCCGGTACTCCGAATCCCTTTGTTCGCGTACGCTTAGAAGGTATCAATCCTACTGAATTTGGTACTACGGATGCTCAAGTTGTCCAAGACCTTGCAGTTCCTTTACGAAGCGCCAAACGAAACTTTGACGGTACTATTTTACCTGGCGAAGTGACCACGGCTGTATTCCAACCCTTGAATTACTTACCTGATCTTCGAGGCAATCATGAATTCACTATCCGAGCCGATATGTGTTATGATTACACAAATTTAGCCACGGCCAAAGTTTGCATCAAAGATGAAGTCCTTGAAAACATTCAGGATGACAGCATCTGCAGCCTTGTTGGCGAGAAAAACCCTCAAAACAGTGGAGGACCTGTTCAGATTACTTCCCTCGTTGAAAACCCCCTTGCCGATAATAAAATCCAGATCAGCTTTGTCATTGAACATGTTGGAAAAGGAGAATTCTTTGGCCGAGACCCCAATGAGATCTGCGACTTTTCTGTACGTAACTTTAACAAGTACTTTGTCGATGTGATCATTCGCCCCCTTGCGGCCCCTGATCTTCAGGTTACCTGCACCCGATTTGGCGGAACCAACCAAGGACGCCTCAAACTATTCCAAGGAGCCCCTGCCACTATTCAATGTGTTATTGAACGAATTGGGCCCAGCAAACGAAGAATCTACCAAGAAATCATGGAGATTGAATTGCGATATCGATATGGACAGTTCATCGAAACTCCCATCCTCGTTCAGGATGTTACCAACTAAGGTCTTATTTTTATGAAACCCAGGACCCTTTTGCTTTTTTTCCTCCTTCTTTTGATTATCGCTTCCTGTAAAAAACAAGAACAAACTAAAGATCATGCTTTTATCGGAGGAAACCAGGGCCTTGCTGTTAAGATTTTGCAAGGAGCGCCCCCACCTATCATTCAAGATGAAGGCTCATCTCCTTTCTCTGTTATTGCCAATTTCGCCAACATCGGAGAAGCTGAAGTAGGACCCGGTACGGAAAATCCCTTTGTACTGATTCGGCTCTTAGGTATTGTTCCTGAACAATTTGGCACCAAGCCTGAAAACCTATATCAGACCTTGCAGCATAAACTAGGTGGTGCGAAGCGCAACTTTGATGGAACCGTATTACCTGGAGAGATTGAAGTTGCCGTGTTTGAACCTCTTAATTTCTTAGGGAATGTAATTGAAACCAACGCCATTACAATGCGCCTGGATGTCTGTTACGATTATTCGACATATTCTACTGTTAAAATATGCCTCAAGGATGATATCCTCGAAAGCTACCAAGACTCTACCATTTGCATGCTGCGCGACCTACACCTGCCTGTTGGCAACAGTGGTGCGCCACTACAGATCTTAACCGCAGATGAGAGCCCTGCTGGAAATGATCGCATCCAAGTCAACTTGATTGTAGGGCATGTTGGAAAAGGCATGAACTTTCGCCGTGGAACAATAGACCCTCGAAATGCCTGCGAATTCAGCCAGCAAAACAAAGACGCTTTCTATACTACGCTTGCTGTTAAGTATGAAGATGATCACTTTATTCTTAGCTGTCAAGGACTTACACAAGTAAATTCTGAAGGGTATATCTTTGGCGAGATAAGGCTGTATGATAATGCGCCGACTACAGTGACTTGCTATCTGAAACGGGTCAAGCCATCTAAGAACCGAGTTTATCAAAGCATCTTGCAGACGAAGTTAAAGTACCGATATGGGGAATATGTGGAGATACCCCTTGCGGTGCAGGATGTGCATTGAACAGCGTCTACAAGAATCTATGCTTTTCATATAATTTTTTATTTAATGCTTTCACAAGATCTTTGAAGCCCAAACTATCCAAAAGCCTTTTTTGTTGACTGTAGGGCATTACTCTTTGTCGCATGTCTGGATTGGCACTTAACTCACTTTCAATCGGATCTAAGCCTTCTCTTGTATAGAAACGCCCCCTTTCTGAAGTCTGCATAAGCTCTAATGCAAGAGGTGGATTTGTGGGGATCCCGAATCTCCTTTCCAATTTTTCGATCAATGATTTACGGCGTATCCCTAACGCGCGCAACTCACTTCGCTCCAAATAACCTGGGCTTCCCTTTTTTGCCACTTGTCCGCTGGTAAGTTGAGCTGTGACGGCTCCTGCTTCATCCAATAAAGGAGGCATTAAGCGTTTTAATTCATTGTATTTGCGCACGCTTCTTAAGAAGGTACCTGGTGCAAACTCGTTCGCTATGTCTAAATCTCCGTGGTGTATGTTGTTCTCTAATTCATTGAGTGTCGTTTCAAGAAGCCCGTCCACTGAATCATCTACATAGATTACAGTTACCTTGGGCTTTGGATTTGATTCCGTGCCCACAAACTGGTCAAACAATCGATCCGTGAAGTAGGTAACCTTTTGGTATACTTGCGTTTCTGTTCCTTCTCCTTTTGCTTTTACATATTCATCTGCTAAATAGTTAGCTACGTATTTTTTTATGGATTCGATGATGGGATTGACTATAATCATGCTTTGAAGATAAGCCTCTTTCAAGGTTGTGTGTGGCATCTCGCTTCCTAGAGGGGGTGTGCTCTGCTTTCCTGTGAAGAAACCTCTTTTGAAATGGGGGTCTGCTTTCTTCCTTCCTTCTACTCCGGCGCTCTCTGGCAGTTCAATGGTCTCTGCTCTAAGAATGGGAGAGAAAAAGGCTTTTTCTGTTACGAATGGTCTGAGATAGCGGCAGATCATAGCGTTGTAATCGCTTGTTGGAAAGATGCTTTTTCCATTTCTAGGCTCTTCTGAAGTTTCTCCTGTACCTTTTCCTAGAGGAGCCGAAGCACTTCGCTGGGCTGCACTCTTGATGACATGAACAAAGCGGTACATATTATATAAATCTGGTGTTGGAGTGTCCATCTGCAAGGCTTCTTGGAAGTCGATGGTCGCTTCACTGCGTTCCTTGATTGCATCTCTTTTTTGGTAACTCTCGGCAAAAGGTTTTAGAGAAGGTAGATGCTCTGAGAGGACTTCAACGATTCTCCAGTCACTTGGAAACTGAGTTTTTCCAGTGAGCCAGTCATCTGCGATGGTTTCTAATTTACGTGCAGTACACTTTTCGGCGGTGACGCCTTCGTCTATCCATTGCTGGATTTTGGTTCCCATTTCTAGATAGTCGCTGCGTTCGTAGGTGGGTTTGGGTTGAATGACCCCTTGTGTTGTAAGATCTTGGATGAGGGCATTGCTAAAGACCGTTCTTTCGCCGCTTTCGGTTTGTACGTGCAATAATTGATTGGCTCGTACATAAGTAGGATCTTGGAGAAGGGCTTCAAGTACTAATTCTTGACGTTTAACCAGTTCTCCTTCTCGTTCAAATTGGTCAACGTATTCTACGTCATGTAGAACTTGGTCGCCAGGTTGCAATTGGGAGGCCGGCGCTTCTAAGCTTGTTCTTCCCGTTGTGGTGATGAGCAATTCATCTAATGGGACGATTCTGGTCATATAGGGGGTGCTGATACGACGAAATTTACGGGTTCTGACCTTGGCCATAGATGGAGATTAGCTTTCTCTCTTTATAAATATTACTATATTTATTACTCTATAGTGGTATTTTTATCGAGCTATAAGGGTGTACCTATTTTTAAGTAGATTCAATAAAAACTTATATAAACAACCCCTTACTTACTTTCACCATGAAGGGGGATTTTTCTCGTCAAGAAACCCGAGAGATGGGGCAAGTTGTTCGAAATTTTCGCTCTCTTCCTCATCTCTACCAATTTTATGCTCGAACGGGACAAAAGTCTAAACTCGGTAAAGCTCTTGCTGATAAGGCTTTATTTTTGATCCCTCAATTGCATGAAGTGGAAGGCAAACCTGTTGAAATGGCCCTTAGTGCCCGCGAGACTCAAACTTATCTTAGGGAACCAGGTCGCCTTGAGCGATTTGCCAAGCAAGCCGCCGACCTAGCTGCCGTATCCATACGCTATGGGCAGTTCCATGATGGGCACTATTATTATGAAGCTCTGAGTGTACTCAAAGGAAAACGTTTTCATAAACAAGTCACTTCTCGCCTTGACCATTCTTCTGCTGCATTTAAGATCATGCAGGACGATATTGTTTATAGCGCTGTAAATACTTTCCTTCATTGGGGGAATCACTCAGACGTTAGTGAACTCTTACATCACCCGTCTTTACGACCTTTTTTGAGCGCCGAGCGAACACAGAAAACATTGGATGCTGTCGTAGAAGATAAATTGCAAGACCTTGCCTTTGAGAAACTAGATGACCTTATGCAAGCCGATGAACCCATTCTACCTGCTGATTTGCGAGAAAAAATCAAACGAAGAAAAGCGGTTGCTGAAGGTCGAGAGCAACCTAAAGACGGAGAAGTTCAGCCTAGGATCCCTCTTTCCGGAATGACTTACACTCCTACTGAAAACCAGCGCTTCCGAGAAGAAGTAGACTATGGTTTGGATCTTACGATAAAGCAGCATACAGAATATAGTTGGTGGGATTTGATGAAAAATGAAGAACTTCATACCTACCTCAACGACCCCCATAACCTTGAGGACTTCTGCTTGAAAATAGCTCAAGCCATGCAGGAATCCATTGCTCAGGTCAGAAAACAACCTATGAGAAAGGATTACAAACGAACGGCACGGGGAACCTTTGTTCGCCTTAACCGGCAAAGGATGGGCATGCACTTAGGCGAAGAACATTTCCACGAGCTCGCTAAAAAATTGCCCATATATTCAGAAGCTTTCCTCGCTCTAAAAACCATTGTAAAACAACGCATCCTGGATGAATTAGAAGATCATAGCCTTTTTACGGACCCGGTTAAGAATATCCTAGAAAAAGAAGGAGGAAGTATCTATGTTACGAGTGAAGAAGTGGTTGAACTCCATCGAGCCCATCTACAACATCTCATTCAGGAAGGAAAACCAAAAAAACTTTTCGAAACCTGTTTAGGTGAAAGAGACTTTGCGTTGTATATTCCTAGAGAAAAAGTTACCTCTGCTCTTCGAGCGGGAGTCCAAGATGGATATCTGACGCAAACTCAGTATGACCAAGTCTTTGCATATGAAAGAAAAAGGAAAGAAAAATGGGATAAAGAAAAAAAGCAAATAAGCCCAGATATGTCTCTTGAACAAAAAGTAAGGCTTGAAGTATCACAATTTGTTAGACAATTTAATCATTATCACCCTCATGACGATGTGAACCAAGCCATGAAACTTCCTTATGATCTTGAAACGAGACGTGAAATCCTTCGTAAAGGATTCTATGCTGCTATAGCCAAAGACGCTCAAGGAGGCAATTTAAGTGACTTGTCCATGACTCTAGGATATTTACTTAAAGGTAAAGTTAGCGATACCATGCCTTCCGGACAAAATTCTACGCAGAGAACAAGGAATATAGAAGAATCTGCAAGAACTATGAATTGTGTTTTTGGATCCACCAGTCCGAAGCCTTTCGATTTGAAGCGAATTGGCCGTTACTTGACGGTTTATTTCCGACAAGCCACTCAAAAAGGAAAAGGAGAAGAAGCACTGGAAAGGCTTTACCAATTCCAACAGGATCCGGTCTTAAAAGATCTTGTACCTAGGAATGAAATCACGCAGCCTTATTTTAACCTCATCCAGCTTTACAAATTCAAAAAGGCTGCTTAAATGTTCGTCGTTTTTCATACACCTCTTCTTTAAGTAGTGTTTTAGTGTTCTTTGTAGAAAGCTTTAAATAGATATCTTTATAGATATCTTGAGGTAATGGATGTATTTTACTTATGAAGGTTACCGCCTTGATTCCACGCAAAAGGCCAGTCGCGAGCTTGTGCATCACGGTTACAGCATGTATGAAGTCAAGCGCATATTGGAAGAAGGGTATGACTGCAGTGCTTCGAGGCGGAAAGCGAATATACGCGAGAGGTGCATTCGACGAGCTGGTAAAGAAATAAAGGCTGTGGTTGCTTTAGTTACTCTACCTTATTCAGATGGATACACTGAAACTGTATGGAAACTTATCCACTTCGGCCTTGTGACTTATAAACGGAGGAAAAAAAATGCGAGATATTTGGAAAGCAGAGCGCGGATGTGAATGCGGTACTTGGATGAAGAAAAAGTTATTCACTCTTGCAGGCATTAAAGTGCGAGGATGGGAATGCCCTAAATGCAGTGAAAGTATACTCCACCCTGAAGACGCTCAATATGCACTTGTCTTGAATAAATTAAAAAGAGGCATTCCTGTTAAAATCGGAGAACTTGGGAACTCGCTTTTCTTCCGCATTCCGAAGGAAATCGTCGATTTCTATAAAATCAAGAAAGGCGGGAAATTAGTCTTGAAAGGTGGGAAGAAGAAGATGGAGATTGATGTTTAACTATACCTCTACACGAATTACTGGTTTTATTGCTGTTCCACTTAGAGTAGGGATTGGTAGCGAGTTTTTGATTCTGATAAAGATCCAACTTTCTAGGGTTTCCCGTAGGTTTTTTTTACACTGAGCTAACGTTTTTCCTGTGGCCCAAACCCCTTTACATAAGGGTATTTCACCATAATAAGGCTCTTTATCTTTTATTCGTTCATATTTGGCTTTGGACATAGCCTTTTCGATGTATTCTAGTAACATAATAAAGCATAAGATTAAGCATTTTTAAAACTTGCTGTAAAACATATTACAAATAGGAATATTTATATACTATTATGATATTCACTACTATTATTAAGGTGGATTTTAATGGCAAAGGCAAATATCGAGACTGCGTCTGGAACTAAAATTGAAGTTGAAGGAACAAGTGAAGAGATCGCTAGAATTGTGGCTGTGATTAACCCTGTAGAAAAAAAACTTCTAAAACACACTAGGGCCCTAATTTCTCCTACTAGAAAAAATAAAAAAATTAAGACAGCAACTGAAATTATTATTGAATTAGAGGAGGAGGGTTGTTTTAATAAACCACAAGGATTGATGGGAGTTAAGAAAATACTAGAAGAAAAAGGTCATATATATCCAATTACAACGTTATCCCCTGTCCTTTTGAGGTTGGTAAAAAATAAACTCCTTAGACGTATGAAAGAAGGAAAAAAATGGGCATATGTTAAAGGAAATATATAAACTGTTGTAGGTTGAGAATGACTAAACTTAAACCTCTCAAATTGCGTGAGCTTATTTCAGGACTGAGAGAGTTTGGCTTTGATGGCCCTTATTCTGGCGGCAAGCATTTGGGTATGAAAAAAAGCGATTTTGTTTTGACTATTCCAAATCCACATCGAGGTGATATTAGCCCTGATCTTCTTATTCGCATATTGAGACAGGCAGGTATTCCGAGAGAAGAATGGGTTAAGAAAACTCAGGGATGAAGGAATTTTGGTGAAACGTTTATAAAAAAGCGGAAAATTCTTTTTTTATGTCGAATCAACCTTTAGAGCTCACAGTGGATGAAGAGGTTACTTTGCGACAGTTTATGGTAGAAGATGCAGATACTATTTTTGCTTTGATTGACCGGAATCGGAAGCGTTTAAGCAAAGATGGTGTTGTTGCCGGAATCACGTATCAAACTGTGGGTGATGTGATTCGAAGCATTGTAGCCCCTTCTAACTCTTCCCGATTGCGCTTTGGGATTTGGGCGAATAGCAAGTATACAGGAACGATCAACTTGACTCCTAAGGACACAAAGGCTGAGATCGGGTATTACTTAGGTGAAGAATTTGAAGGGAGAGGGTATGTAATTCGGTCTGCTCGCCGCCTGTTCCAGTACAGCTTTGACGAACTCAAGCTTTCTGAAGTTTATGCAAAAATACATCCTAAAAACAAAAAAAGCATTGCTCTTGTTCAAAGATTAGGATTTACTTTGGACGGAGCTCAGTCAACTCAGGATGAGTTGTATTTTTCGCTGCCAAGACCTTTGAATTGAGCTGCCATCGGGGCAAAGCTACAAAACTATCGTTTTGAACTTTTCCTTCTAAAGGAAGGAAAAGCTTTATAAATGCTTTTGCCTTCCCGTAGTAGTAACAACGCTTGAAGCGTTGAACTTTCGAAGAGCTGTGCTCTTCCTCGTAACCTACCCTTGGAGGCACTTATGAAAAATATCGTCGGAATCCTAACCCTTAGCATCGTCTTACTCATCGGCATCCAAGCCGTATCTGCCTTTCAACTGAACTATGGATTTCCTGTTGCTCATCCCTTGATGTATGGCAGCGAGCGAGTTCCTGGCATCAGTGTTCCCATTCAACCCTTAACTCCTTACCATGACCCTACTGTTCGCAGTGGTGGATTCTTTGGAAACAGCAATTTATACTTGGCCGGCTTACGAGCAGGTGACTTACAAGAGCCTTATCCTGGCATGAAATACAGCCAACGCCTTCAATTAGCTAGCGAATACTACCCTCGATATCCCATTGGATGGATCCGAGAAGGTGGCTACTGGGGCGAGCGAGGCATCAACCTCAAAGGCACTCCTGGAGCACCTGGCACCTATGTCTTTGGCGCTAGCAAAGGAAGAGGATCTGTCTTTTCAGGCTTTAACTAAGCCTTTCTTTTTTACCTTTTTTATGACACTTGCTACAAAAACAAGAATAGAAGACTTTATCAACAGAAAGCTTTAAATAAGTAAGTATACTTATTCTACTTAATTTACTTAGATTGGGATTGATATGGTCAACATGACATTGGCGTTACCTGAAGAACTTCATCGACTTATTCAGAAACATGACGAAGTCAGGTGGAGCGAAGTTGCTCGCAAGGCACTCTGGAAACATGCCGAACAACTCGAAATTATGGATCAACTTGTCGCAAAAAGCACGTTTACTCCGAAAGACGTTCGGGAATTTGGGGATCGAATTAAAAAAGGCATTGCCAAGCGACATGGATTGTGAAGCTTGTCGTGGATACTAATTGTATTTTTGCTGCTCTTCTTCGAGACCGTACCTGTAGAGAGATATTGACTTCTCGTAAGCACACGTTTGTTACGCCTGATTTTACCCTCGAAGAAATTAAGAAGCATGCTCGGGAAATTCAGAAGAGATCCGGCCTTGCGCCGGAGGCATTTGATTTGTTGATGAGCTTACTTTTCATAAATATTGAAGTGATTCCTCACTTGGAATACGACATTTTTTTGCCTAAGGCCAAGAAATTGATCGGTGACCAGGACATGAAAGATGTGCCTTTTGTCGCTTGTGCTTTGGCACTTAAAATCGATGGGATCTGGAGCGATGATCAAGATTTCTTAGCTCAGAAAAAGATCATGATTTACACGATGAGAGAGCTGGTTTGAATTGATGTGCAAAGCCGCTTAAAACGAAAGCTTTAAATACTACTTTCGCCATTCATAAGTAGTTAAATGTTTGTACACTATGAAGCTTAAACTCTCCTTATTTATCGTTGCGATTCTTGCTTTAGGTATGGTCTCGGGCTATTATGAAGGCTATGTACCTCCTAAGGTTCAAGGCAAGCCAGGTAGTGGTTTACTCTATAGTAATGGACGCGTGTCTCTTTACCAGAATCCACAAGCCTTTACCGGCTCAGGTGTTTCCCAAGCTCGAGTTGGACAAAGTACTTCGTATGCTTACAATCCCTTTCCCATGTCCAACACCGTAGCGAGTGGACGAAAAGGCGGATATAGCAGCTATATTTACTTAGATAATCAATTGGCTTATGATTTCTACAGCAATCCAAACTTACTCAAACCTCGATACATGACGAACAATCAACGATACCTTGGCGCTTATCCATATACTCATGGATTCTATGGCCCTGCCAGTCAACGGGATAAACGAGTGCCCCTATTGGATGTGAGCCGAGGAGAAGCGGACCAGTATAGAAACCAGATGGGTTATTTGACGAGAACGAGTCAATATCAAAGGCAATATTAATTAATTGAATATTTAGACAACTCTTTTTTCAGCTGATCTATATTTTTGAAATCAGTTTGTTTCATACCAAACTCTTTTTCACAAGCGGTATCGCTCAATGGATTGCCTGTGAAATTGAAATGAATTGTTTTCATGCCAAGCGCTTTTGCAGCCTCTATATGCTTTAAGCTGTTGTCTATAAAAAGACACTCTGTTGGTTTTTCATGCAGTAGTTCGCATACCTTGTCGAAGTTTTTCTTATCTGGCTTTAAGGTGCCCATTTGCCAGGAATAAACTTTTGCATCAAAAAGATGGTTTACACTCATTTTTTTTAGAGCTTCTTCGTCGAAAATCGTGCTGTTTGATAAGAGTCCTAGCTTAAATTTTTCGTGCAATTTATTTAATAACACTTCCATACCCTCAAAAAGTGCTGCTTTATCTACTCCTGCTTGAACGGTGTTTTTCACAAAGGCTATGTTGGCTTCGGTAACAGGAATGTTAAAGAAGTGTAGAAAGCTCTTAGCCATATCTTCTTTATTTGACCATGCGTGTAATTGCATGGGTCGTTTATATTCCACAGTAAACTCATTTTTATGCTCGAGCTTGAAATGCTCCTTAAGAATCTTTGATACTCTAATGTTCTTCGTTCCTATTGTATCCCAAAGATCAAAAATGATTGCTTTAATCATGACATGCTCCAGAAGACCTTTGCTTCTCTTGTCAACATAAGAAAGATTCAGTAACACTTATATATTACTATTAATTTATAGCTATTAATGGATGCGTTAAAGCGCCTTGGATTTAGTGATTATGAAGTGGCTGTTTACGTAGCCCTCGTTGAGAACGGAAGGTCAACGGCGCGAGACATCTCAAAACACTCTTCTGTTCCTCCTACAGCTGTATATCCCAACCTTCGCAGCTTAATTCGCAAAGGTTTTGTTCAACACTACGAAGGGGTCGTTTCTTTATTCGAGGCTATTCCTGCTCGATTGTCTCTTACTCATTTTGTAGATAAAAAATTAAGATCCTTAACTGAACTTAAGCATCAAGCAGTCATTGACTTAGAAGCTCTTGCTCGGAAGAAAAAATCGGTTTCTTGTGAAGATCCCATATCTTTTTTTTATGGAGTTGAAGCTTCAGACCTCTATATTTTAGATGTTTGTTCTTCCGCTCAAAAAATGATCTATATTCTCGGATGGAAGTTACGAAAGGTAAGTACGGTTTATAAATTATTTAAACCTCTCAAACTAGCAGCTGAACGGGGAGTTGATGTTCGGATTCTCTTTGCTAGAAAAGAAGGCAATGCGGAAATGGCGGCTAAATTATGCCTTAAGACCCAGATCAAAACAAGGTATTTTCCGTTCAATAATTTTTCTATTATTCTACGAGATGGCCTTGAATGCAAAATTGCTCTTAAAAAGAAAGAGCTCTCTGATCAGATCAATCTTATGATTCAAGACAAAGACTTAGGAGGAGCACTAACTTATTATTTTCTAACCCTCTGGAAGAAAGCAAAGCCTATGTCTGTCTAAAATGAACATAATCGGGTCATAATTTCTTTACCTTTACTCCATCCTTTGAGTCTTCCAGAATATATCCTTTCTCTTCGATTTCCTTACGAACAGCGTCGGACTCAGCGAACTTCTTTACCTTACGGAAGTCTTCACGCTTTTGAATCAACGATTGGATTTCGGCTGGGACTTGGACGTCTTCTACTTGTGTGAGGTTTAGGCCAAAGACGGTATCAAACTTTGCTAAAAGTTCATACTTCTCCTTATTTCCGATTTCTTCGTCCTTTACCAAACCCCACAATGTGGCAAGGGCCTTTGGCATGTTCAAGTCATCGTTGATGTCCTCTAGGAAGGCTTCCTCGTATTTTTTCGTGTCTCCTTTACTGGAAGGATGTTTTTTCATTTCGAGAATACGATCTTTCAAGCCGGAAAAGGCGTTTTTGGCTGCTTGTAATGATTCCATGGTGAAGGCCATGGGGATTCTGTACTGAGTATTAAGACAGAGATAGCGATAGTCAAGCGGATCAAAGCCTTGCTCTTGGAGTGTGGTTAAAGTAATTAAGTTGCCTAAGCTCTTACTCATCTTTTCCTTGTCTAAAATCAAGAATTCGCCATGCATCCAATAATTTACCCAGGGATGTTTACCTGTGGCTGCTTCGGACTGCGCGATTTCGTTGGTGTGGTGGACGGGGATGTGATCGATGCCTCCGCAATGGATATCAAACTGTTCTCCTAAGTATTTGATGGACATAGCAGAGCACTCAATGTGCCATCCGGGGTAGCCTTCTTCTCCCCATGGACTTTTCCAGTTCAAGAGATGATTTTTGAATTTTGACTCCGTAAACCACAGCACAAAGTCATGCGGGTTTCTTTTTTCTGTATCGACTTGGATGCGTGCACCAGCTTCTAAGTCTTCCATCTTTAATTTGGCTAGTTCGCCATAATGCTTGAACTTAGCGATGTCAAAGTAGACATTGCCTCCGGCGACATAAGCATAACCGTTTTTTTCGATGCGCTGAATCAGTGCAATCATTTCCGGAATGTGCTCGGTTGCTTTGCATACAATATGAGGCGTTAAGGTGTTGATCTTTTTCATGTCATCAAAAAAAACGTCTGTATAGAACTGCGCGATTTCCAGGACAGACTTGCCTTCTTTTTTTGCGGCTTTGTCCATCTTATCTTCGCCTTCATCTGCATCTGAAGTGAGATGGCCAACGTCCGTGATGTTCATCGCGTGCTTGACTTTGAACTGGTTGTATTCTAGGACTCTACGTAGGATGTCTTCGAACAAGTATGTGCGGGCGTGGCCGACATGGGTGTAGAAATAAACCGTAGGGCCACAGGTGTAGAGCTTTACTTCCTTTGGATCTAATGGTTGAAAGGGCTCTTTTTTACGGGTCAAGGTATTGAATAGCTTTAATGACATGAGACTTGTTAGCGACGAGAAGTTTATAATGATTGTGTGCAGGTATTATTATTGACTATATGGAAAATATGTTGCTTTCTGTTACCGAAGAATTATGTTTATATCCTTGACTTCTACTCCTATTTCCATGGCATTGGAAGACATGGCAACGCAGGTTGAAGAGGAAATACGTGAATGCCGAGAACAACATGGAGAGAACTGGCGTACCACATATTTTAACAACTTTCATCATTACCTTCCTGATGATTCATTTTCTCTTGAAGGAAACTTAGGAATTCAACCCAGTTACGCTGGAAAACGTGCCCAAGCCATAGGTCGTTTAGACAAAACCTATGAAGAAACAGAGCAGGCAGCCCAAAGATCTAAAGTTCGAAGATATAGTACTCTCAAACTTAAACAAACTCGCCGAGAATTCCTTGTCACGATTGACCGGGTTTTTCATGAGACCGGAGTTTCCATTGATGCGATTAAAGCATTACAACGTCAACGCACGTCTTCTTGCGAATCGCTTAAACAAATCGAAGCTCAACTTTACGACTTGGTTTTTCCAGCCTACCTTCGTCTACGAGAAATGGGATACAACCATTACCCTGACTTGATAGAATGAACCTTTATTCTTTTGCATTACTTTCTCTGTAAACTGTTTTAATCCCCTCCTTTTCCAATGATTCAACTCTTTTTTGATATTCATCGTTAGGTCCCACGTATTTTCCAAATAAGCCTTGCGTATACTTTAAGGAGATCACTTCAAATCCTTCTTTTTCAACCCTTTCTATCACTTTCTCTTTGTTCAATTGGTCGTATTCAAAGCGTACCTTCTTATCTAAACTCATCCGAACCTCACCTCTTGAATTGGTGCATTTTTCCAGGCCTTTCCACTCAATGATTCAACCAACTCATCTGTTCTTACTAAACCTGCACCGTATTTCTCCTCATTATTCGGATCTGAAGAAGACCCTAAGTCTTCTGCTGTTTCTTTCATTAATTTTTCTAGCTCCGCTGGCTCTTTTTTATCCAGACTGCGTGCCAATGCCATACAGCCTGTAATGTGCGGCGTTGCCATACTGGTCCCTGAAAACTCTTGATAGCCTCCTGGAACAGAAGAATAAATGCTGACTCCGGGCGCTGAAATATCATTTGTTCGGTAGATATTACTAAACTCGGCATGATCCTTATTCCTATCCACGGCTGCTACGGCAATGACATTCTCCAATGCTGCCGGGTAACTTGGCCCGTAATACTCATTTCCTGCTGCTGCAGCAATCACCATTCCTCTTTTATATGCTTCTTGAATGACTTGATCTTCAAAATAGGAATACTGAGAACTACCCAAACTCATGTTGATGACTTCTAGCTTGTTGTCGATTGCCCATTCAATTCCCCGCAATACATCGGCTTCACTTCCATATCCTTCATCACTTAAGACTTTAATTGCGTACAATTCACAAGCTGAAGCTACACCCACTTCTTTTCCTGCCACGATACCGGCTACGTGTGTACCATGCCCATTTCCATCGTAGGGATCTTCTGTATTATCCACAAAATTATATCCTTTTACTTTCCCAAAACGCTTTTCCACTTCTTCATGTGTGTAGTCAACGCCTGTATCAATGATTCCTACTTTCACTCCCCTACCTTGAGTTGTTTGATTGGCTATGTTCGCTCCAATTAATTCTAGATTCCAAGCCTCCCCTCGACGCTGATGTAATTTCTGAGAGACAGGAAAACCGCCCATCCCTGGCAACAGCTCAGGGATGTACAGGGTTCGCGCGAGTGAAACATATCTCATCCAAGGAAAACGCTTTTTCAAGTAAGCGCATACACGTTCTGCTTCTTTTGAATCGCACTCCAACGCCACAAAAGGAAAATATCTAAAACCTGTTGCAGGCAATTTTAGTTCTTTTGCAATCTGTTCTAACCCTTGCTCCATACAAACCCTTCTTCCCCGGATTGAGGCTAAGATTTGAACCGGCTTCTTCTTCTGAACTTCCATTAATTGCGCTTCGAATTCTCTTGCTGGATTGCTGCTTGATTGATTGCTGCCTGATGGATTGCGACCCTTTAAGAAAATCTCTCGAAACAACTTTCTTGCATACGCAGATTCATACCTCAAACTCCCACCCCCACTTCTTCACGCAAGGTGTCATATGCTTCGATTACTTCTACAAAATCATCCAAACTAGGCAACTTTGTTATTCCCTTATCCAAGTCCCTACGAAAACACCTTTCAAACGTGCGCTCAACAATTTCGGCAATGTCTGCCCCCACTAGACGAGGTTTTCCTTTCTTTTCCAATTCCTCTGACTTATTTGCAAGACGATCTTTTAGATCGTTCCCTTTTTCCTCTATTTGTTTTCCAGCCATCCGAGAAAGCCTCTTTTTCATATGGATCTTTGCGATTTCTCCAATCTCCTCTCTTCCCGGGTAATGAAACGGAATAATTCTAGAAAATCGATGCGGAGTTCTTAACTTTTTATCAATGCTTTTCACCTCATTGGTTGCAGCAATGTACACCACTGAATGATCGGGTTTCACCTCATTCATTTTTAACGCTAAGATATTCACGATGTTGATACCAATGTCTGAATTCACCAGACGCTTGTCCCTTCCGATCGAGTCCAGTTCATCTAAGAAAAAGATGCGATTCGTTCCCGAAAGCGCTTCTTCAAAACGCCGTTCACTCTCTCCTGCCCACTTATTTAAGAAATCTGTAACTTGTACTTCCACTAACTCCAAATTCGTTTCTGTTGCGAGTGCTCTTGCAAGTAAGGTTTTACCTGTTCCTGGCGGCCCATAAAAAAGAAGCCCTTTTGGAAACACATACCCCCATTCTTTTCTCTTCTCGGGATTATGGAAGGCCTTAATTAAATAAGATAGTTCTTGCTTTGCCTCGACATTGCCCCCAACTTCATCTAACTTTGTTTTTTCACTGGGCGCTCTTATCCTTCTCTCACAAAAACCATCAAACACATACCCTTTGAAAGCTAACCCTTGCTTTTTGACCTGATCCAATAATGGCTGATAGGCTTCTTTACCCCCTTCTTTTGCTGATTGCTCAGATACCCCCATTAAATATCCCCTGCAAAAATCCAACGCTTTATCTCTTGAAACAGAACTAATCATTCCAAGCTGATCTTTCATCAACTTCCGACTCAAGCGCTCGGATGAATGCCCAAAATCAATGGAAAGCCTATTTCCTACGATCACCTCTTGTTCGTTTCCTTTTTCCTTAATCCTTAAACTTAATCCTTCTAATTCCCTTAAAGTTATTTGCGAAGCGATGTACAAACTCTGTGCATTCACAAATGAACACCTGCAGTCATAATGCCCTTCTACATGCCCCTCTATTTTCTGGTGCACGGCTGCGTAAACCCCTACCAATCGAGCTCCAAGATCCACTGCTTTTTTATGCTCCCCCTCGTACCTTTTTTCTTCTCTTGCCCCCTCAAGCTCTTGGAGCATTTGCCGGCGATATACTTCTACCTTTGTTTCTACCAATCGGCTATCTAATTCTAACATTTTTTACCTCATTCATCTTTAACGGCGGCTTTCCTCTTCAAGGATCCGATCGGCCAACTCTTCTAAGTCATTATCTAGCAGCTTGCTTTTGCGCTTCAATTCCTTAACGCCCTTTCCCACCTTTTTACTGTAGGAGAACTCTTCCTGCGGAAGACTCAATGCGGCTTGCACTCCATCCAATTGGATGCTTGTCGCTGCATCTGCAAAATGCTCCACTCCTTGCGCTGTTCGAGTGGAATCAACTAGGATCTCCATAGTTCCTATTGGATCTAGTCCTTGTTTTGAAACTCCCAAAAGCCGCGATTCTAATAATGAGTTGGAGAAATATTTTTGGCGCAAGGCTCTTGCATAAGCATCCAATTGAACCTTGTTCTGCTGCAACCCACCAATCAATTGATGGTAATTCACAAACTTACTTGTGACCAGCGCCTTTTCCTCGGCTACGGTTTCCAAGTCGAGCTCGTAATCTTCTCGTTCAGCTTCTACCTTATCTAATTCATCAGTAATTGTGAATTCTTCAGGGTTCTTTGAACGCGCTTCCTTTAATTGCTCGATGCGCTCAGCAAACTCTTGATCTTTTTGAACTAAACACGTTTCCATACTTAGATACTTACTGCGCATCAGGCGCGCTCCGCGCTTTAGCTTTTGCAAGTCTCGAATTTGCTCCCTTGCGGTTTCTGAAAGATCCTTGTACTTGTTTAGCTTAAACTCCAATGCCTGCTTTGCTTCTCGCAGTCCTTTCTCCTGGTGCTTTACCCTGTAATCAAACGCCGTAACCCCTACAATCCCGTCGGCCAGGCGGTACAGAAATTTTACAGGACTGGAAAGATGCTCTCGGCCGATTTCATTCAAGCGACGCTCCTGTTCCTTTAGGTCTTTCAATGCTGATTCATAAGCATCTAAGGAGTTTGTCTCTCCCGAAAGAATGATTCTTTTAGTCCTCTCATCTACATCAGGCCCTGCGTAAGAACCTAACACTTCAGACATACTTTGCGACTTATACTTTGTTCTCATTTACCATCACCTTTTGTAGCTTTTACTTCCTTTTCCAAACTGGAGAGGCGATCAAAACGCTCTTGAAGCCCTTCTTCACGAATCACATACTCATGCCCATTTTTTAGCTGCACAATGGCATAGTCCTTGCCCCGTTCTTCTGCCCAGATGAGCCTCACTTCTCTTGGATGCACATACCCTTCCAAGACTGGATGATGACGGTGTGCCTTGCTCTTGAGCAAGTATAACTCATCCATCTCTTGGTTGACTAGATTTTCATTTCTAGCCGGCGCTTCACTTACTCGTTGATTCAGCCTGTAGGCTAGGGTTTGTGGCTTTTCCGTACACCCTCGAAAGGCCCAACCCATATAGGCTACAAGAGCGATTTGCACTAGACTTCGAATCGGATGCGACAATGCACTTCTTCTTGGATGAGGATTTGGATAGTAATGTTTCATGGTTCCTCCTTGCGATCAAATGTCCAATCGCCCGCATCCCTCAAGGAAGTGCGCACTTCTCCATAGATATCTGACATCCACTTTTTCGCGACGCCCCCTGGATGATCTGCTAAACCTTGCTCGGCTAGGCAGACTTGGATTTCTGGATCTGAAGATCTGTATAATTCGAGCAAGACATCTTTTTGAGATTCACTTTCTAGATTACTAAAACCCCTTGAAATGAGATATCCTGTATCTTTTTCACTTAATACTTCTCTCTCTATACTTCGTTTTGATACTTCTGCGAGAAACTCATGATCTTTTACTAAATAAGCTTCCAAGCCTTTCAATAATTCATGACGCTTTGAGACTGAGCTATGCTCAAATACATTTCCGACTGTTTTACTTAGATAAGGACCTTCTACTTGTGCAGCACCCAAGCGATCCAAGCTTTCTACGAGTGACTTGGCAGCTTGTTCTGGATTTGGTTTACCTAAACCCGTTACGTACTTCACCACCCCTTTATTTGGATCGTTTGCTTCACTCAGAGCGATCCAACCCTGGCTGTATGCTAATGCTCCAATCCCAAGTAATCCTGTGCCTACTGCGGCCAACTTAAAACGCAAAAATCTTTTCTGAGCGTCCATGATTATCACCTAAGACGCTTTTATCGCAGAACTATTTAGGGAGTAGGTGTAGGAAAGACTACGAACGTTGACTGTTACTAACTGGTGTAAAAGCAGGCATTTATAGAAGTTAGAATCTACAGATGAGATGTACAAGGTTTTTCAATTGGAACAATTCGGAAAAGAACTAGAAAAATTAGACAAAAATGAACAGTATATCATTGACCAGATTGTAAATAGACTAATAGAAAATCCTTGGATGGGCGATATTCTTAGATATCCTTTTATCAGAGAAAAAAGAATAAGGGGCAAACGTCTCTACTACTTAATCTATGAAGAATGGAAGGCTGTATTAATCGTTGGCATTAGTGATAAGAAAACGCAACAAACCACTATAGACACTATTATTGAATTATTGCCTGAATATAAAACATATGTTAGAAAACTAATTATCTGACTCTCTTAACACGCCCTGCTTTAAGATCCTCAAGCCCTCGTTTGAACATCTCGGCGATTTCATCTTCCTCCACCAACTTCGCCTTCTTTTTTGATACTGTTATTGCTTCTGGCATATCCTTTAGGAAGAGGGTCTTTTATATAAAGATTTCTATACCCTAAGTATTTAAAATGAAGACTCTTTTTAGTGTCTATGAAAGCCTTACTCTTACTTAGCGGCGGGATTGATAGTCCTGTAGCGGGTAAATTGATGATTGACCAAGGCGTTGAACTGGTAGCGGCACATTTTTCGAATCAGCCCTTTGTGGATGAGAAAGCAGAGCAAAAAGCGGCAGAGCTCGCTAAGAAGATTGGCGTTACGAAGTTTATGGTTGTCCCCCACGGACCTCAACAAGCCGAGATTCATAAACATTGTAATCCTAGGTACTATTATGTATTGACGCGACGCATCATGTTTCGAACGGCTGAGAAGCTAGCCAAACAAGAAGGCTGTGAAGTACTAATTACGGGAGAGAACCTTGGACAGGTAGGGAGTCAGACGCTGACGAACATGAGTGTGATTAGTCGCGCCGTTACCCTACCCATCTTGCGTCCGATTTTATGTAATGACAAAATTGACACGATTCATTTGGCTGAACAATATGGGACGTTTGAATTATCTAAAGGCCCCGAGATTTGTTGTACTTTGGGACCTGAGCATCCGATTACCCGAGCGAAGTTGGTTGTGGTGGAAGAGGAAGAGAAGAGGATTGATTGTGCGAAGCTGGTTGAAGAAGCTATTCGAACTACGCAGGTGGTGTATGGTTAAAGTAAGTTTCTACAATTCAACAAGAAAAAAATTGGTTGGATTGCTAGAGTTGCCTAAACAGAAAAACCCTTCTGTGGTGGTCATGATGCACGGCTTAAAGGGTCATAAAACCTATTACTCCTTCATGAACTACCTTGCCCAGCAGCTTGTAAAAAATGGATACGCGACGTTTCGCTTTGACTTCAATACACATGGAGAAAGCTGGAATGACTGGAAACATTTCACTCGACGAAGATGCGCTGAAGATTTTAAAGCTGCCCTTGCTTTTATCCGAAGACAACCTGTGGACCCTCAACGAATCGGCGTGTTCACTACTAGTATGGGTGCAGATGCCTTCATCCTTGCCCCTCAAACGGTTAAAGCTGCTGTTCTGCACAACCCTTTTATCCTTTCTAAACTTATGAAAGACTGGATCCAGGACTATGAAAAAGAAAATCGAAAACGAGGATATATCCAACTCAATCTGAATGCTACTGGCGAAAAACTAAATTATGGTTTATCGCTCCTTGAAGAGTCTCTACACTTCAAACCTGAGCCTTATGCCCGAAGAGTGCGTTGCCCAACCCTACTTATCTTCGGTGATGAAGATGCTGAACACTTAAATGCTGGAAAAGACACCTATCAACTCTTCAATTGCGAGAAAAAAATGGAGATCATAAAGGGGATGGAACACTGGCGCACGACACCCGAGCAAAATAAGATGATTGCTAAACTCTCCCTAGAATGGTTCAAGAAACACTTGATTTAGATCCAGTTGTTTTTGACTAAGAAGTGTTTAACTACTTCACATATCCTTTTATGCCCTTTGTCGTTTGCGTGCAAACCATCCGGTGCCAAGCAGGTTTTTATCCAATCCTTTGTATCAAATCTGACAAAGGAAACATTTTTCTCTCTACACAAGGATTCAACTATTCCATCGTATATCTTCAGATCTTTGTTTTTTGTGAACTGATCTTTATTCCACGAAATTGGGTTTGTTTTGCTCTCGTCTATTAATGGAGAGGCTACAAACGCAACTCTCTTACAATATTTCTTTGCTTGCTTTATAAGTTTTTTTACGTTTTCTCTAAATCGCTTCGGAGGCACTTTAAACTTGTTTTTTGCCTTGCTGAACTGTGCGTCATTGCCACAAAGATGAAAGATAATCGCCTTTACCCCATCTTCTTCTGATCGGGCTTTTGTTTCAGTTTCAAAACGCTTTAGGATGTCGTCTGTACTCTCACTTGAAACTCCGCAGTTATAAACCAGGCAATAAAAACCTGGATCTTTATGCATTGGGTCCACCCACTTACGCAAACGTTGAACCCACCCCTGCGCAGTATCCCAAGCACCCCAGACGGTGCTGGCTCCGAAGATCAAGATGTGTGCCATGGCCTTCTGGAATCTTTTAGACTATAAATATACTTCTAAAAGCTCCAAAAAGGATAATCTTTTTAAATAGAAATATATTAGTTAGACTATTATGTTCCTCTCAATCTACATGGCTAGTTCCATGCTAGTTCTATCGAGGAATGCGTAAGACTGAGGAAAGAAATGCAAACGGAATCTCTCTCCTCTCGCGAAGCGCTTTCTCCCCGATACGCTAAAAAGCGTTGGAATGATTTTCTAAGCCAAGACAAGAATGGGGTTTTGCACGTTGAAGGTGTTTCTGTCGAGCAGCTTGCTCGCAAATATGGAACTCCTCACTTTCTTCTGATCGAGCGTGAAATTCGTGAGCGCTTGCGAAACTTCAAACAAGCCTTTCCCTATCCTAAACTAAGACCTCAATTTGCCTGCAAAGTCAATTCTAACTTAGAAATCATCCGCCTTGCCAAAGAAGAAGGCTTTGAACTGGATGCCAGCAGCGTTGGAGAAATCATCCTGGGCTTACTTGCGGATTACAAACCCAGCCAGATCACCTTCACCAACCTCTACAAGAGCTACCAAGACATTGCCTTTGCTGCCATGATTGGTGTTCAGGCCATTACGGCGGACAGCATGGAAGAATTGGAGAAAATAGCCTTTGTGGGTGAGAAACTAGGACTCAAGATTAACTTGTTCTTGCGCTTGAATCCCCTGATTGATCTAGGTAACTACACCACTCGCTACCAGCAATATGGCATTCCTTATCCTGAAGCAAAAAAGGCTGTGGACTACGCCATGAAACACCGCCACCTTGAATTGACTGGGTTTCATTTCCATGGCAGCTACATCACCAACCCTAACGTTTACATCTTAGCCGCCCAAAAAATGCTCAAAATGGTCCGTTATGCTACGGACAAAGGAGCTAAAATCAAGTACTTGGACTTAGGTGGAGGATTCCCTGTTAATGATGACTCCCACCCCCAATATGGAAAGAGTTATGATCTTGAACAAGGAGGCAAAAAAATAGTCGAAGCAGTCCAACGACTCCTTAAGAAATATAATCTCCCGGAGCCTTACCTTATCTTTGAACCTGGCAAATACATTGTTGGCAACGCTCAACTTGCTTTGATGAAGGTAGTTGCCAAGAAAAGTATGGGAAAAAATGACATCCTCATCACCAATGGAAGCGTCTACAACCTCGTTGCGGATAAGTTTATCTCTAATGCGAGGTATCCCTTGCTTCCTGCCAATAAAATGAAACAACCCCGAACAGAAAAATATCGGGTTACTGGCTGCACGTGTGATTGCATTGATGTTTTCAGCAAAAATGAAAAAATGCCTGTACTCCAGAAAGATGACTTCATCATGATCATGGACTGTGGGGCTTATTCCGAAGTCTTTGCGAGCAACTTTAACAGCTTAAAGCGGGCTCCTATTGTATTGGTTAGTCCGGATGGAACAACCAAGCTTGTTCGACGAAGAGACCGATATGCTGAAATGTTTGCCCCGCAATTGGACGCTCTTAAAATGGCTGACCCTAATGAACTTAAATTCTTCTACAACCTGCATCGTATTAACATCGAGAAGATCTGGAACGATACACCTGAGCTGGAGAAACTCAAAAAACCCATTAAAGCCATCCTCCAGAGCTTACAGAAAACAGCAACCTTTAAAGCTTAAAACCTTCTTTCTTTCCCTATGAAGATTCTTTGTATTGGATGCTTGCACGGTAAGTTTCCTTCTAAGGCTTATTTAGTTGCTAAGAAAGAAGGCGTTCAGTTGGTTTTATGTCCTGGAGACTTAGCGGATGGCGGCTATATGCGCAACTTGGAGTTCAAATACTGGCACAGGCTTCACGAAGGACTTTCTCTTGAAAGCTTGGTTGGCCGAAAGAAACTAAGACAAGCTACTGAGCATAGTTTGAAGAGCCAGCAAGCCATGGCGAAGAAACTCGAAGGCTTCAAGCGACCTGTTCTTGTTATTGCAGGAAATCATGATTATATGGCTGAAGACATCAGCGCTAAGAACAAGAAGAAATACAAACGGTATACGATGGAAGCCTTAGCGCATGGCTCTAAACGCTTGCACTTCGTTCAGATGGGCGTTGCGAACTTTCATGGGCAAGAGATTGGGTGCATTAGTGGGTATCGAGCGCCCAGCCTGAAAGAGTTTACACAAACCCCTAAGAAAATTCCTATTCAAATCAAACACATGAACCATTTGTGGGATATGCAACTCAAGACGATCTTTAAGAACTTTAAGCGCAAAAAAGAAGCCATCTTCATGTGTCATGATCCTCCTTACCATACGAAGCTGGATAAAATTAGGAACAAAGCAAGTCCTTTGGATGGAAAGCACTTAGGCGATGAATATGTGCTGAAGTACATCAAGAAGCATCAGCCTAGGTACGTTGTCTGTAGCCATATGCACGAGAACCAAGGCATGGTGAAGATTGGAAAGACGACAGTTGTTAACTGCGGGCCAGCCTATAAAGGAAGGTTTGCGATTGTGGATACGGAGAAAGGGAAGGTTAAATTATATTAAGGCTTCACCCAGCATACTATTCTTTGCAGTTCTGAAAGCTCATGTTCATACAAGACCTTCCATTCACCTAAGTATTTATCGAACAAGGGCTCATTATTGTAAACCAGCTTGATATCAATATCCAGTTCAGGCTTGAATCCATATTGTTTTAATACCTCATTTACTAGTTTCTTACTGATGTTCTTTTCTAAATGAGCACACAGATTTGCAATCATACGCTCTTTATCATTCAAAATACTGGATCTCCCCTTGATCAATACGATCAGATCTTCCTCTACTGTTCTGTGCAGTAGCTTACCTGAAACATACACTCCAGTCAACCACTTTTTCAAGCTAGGCTCCTGAAGCAGCTCTTTCGTGAACTCTTGCAATTCGTACTCGCATGCCATTCGTGTATCCTTCTCATGTAAGGTCTGAGCTAAGCCCACCAAAATCCTTCTTAAGTGATGATCTACTGCTCCAATGATGATGTTGAGCTTTTCTGACTCCTCACGCTGATTCACTTCAGTTAACTGGCGGTCCCGAATGCGATATAGATCTTGCGAAAGACTGGAAAGCGACTTAATTACCATCTGAACCTTTGTGAGTTCAGACTCTAAGTGATGCATTAATTCATAGGTATTAGCTGCCTCGAGCGGTTGGATCCACTTCTCATCATGTAAATCCAAGATGTCTTGCACGATTTCACTATCCAACTCAGCTAGCTTCTTGAATTTCTTATCCCGCTTATCCCACCAAGCCCAATCCGAAGGAATCTCAGTGAATTCACTTAGTTCTTGAATATGCTTCTCAAATCGAGGAATAAGGGCTTCTTGAAGGCTCATGCTCATTCTTATAAAAATGGGTATAAAAAGTTTGCCCCACAACACATAAAATGTTCAATTTCATAATTCCTTTACAGTTTAAAAACCAGGCAAAATTCCTTCTTT
>ERZ1292623.449-Hain-H51-01um-R1-449-length-44554-cov-9_pt1 | contig 44554 bp, 39 predicted proteins | sample MGYA00564398_ERZ1292623 | MGnify/ENA primary metagenome ERZ1292623 (study PRJEB36523, sample SAMEA6512633) | groundwater metagenome | collected 2019-01-07 | study: AquaDiva: Metagenomics assemblies of 32 groundwater samples
AGAATGAATGATGCGCATCGAAAATATAACTTGCATCAATTATTTAATGTTGTTGCACGGATCGTGAATACCTGCGAATTGGAAACAACACAATGACGCTCAATTTCATGATATATGATCACATCAGACGAAGAAGATTTAATGCGGAAAAATAGGTGTAAAAAAATACTATGACTAAAAGATTTTATAACATTGAACTAAAACTTCAAAGAGAAAACTTTGAAGAACAATTGTTTCATTCATTATTTCAAAGAAGTTGCTCACTTCTTGGATGCTATCCTATTTTGATGGAATGAATAACAAATTAATATAACATTATTGGTTTATCGTGGAGGGTGTTTAGTGCCCCTTCTCACCCTCCGCATAAATCAGTTTATATAGGTAAAAGAAATAAAAGGGCACGATATAAATGAGATTGTGGTATAACAAATTGTTTTGGAATACAAATAAATGTTTTGGACAAAAAATATAAAAATAAATTAATGACAAGTAATTTCACTCATGTAAATCTGTTGAAAAAGTATAGGTTCAGATGAGAGCAATTACAGTGTGTAACGATATTATTATAATTCATAGTCAACTAATAGGTAACCTTATGGTACCATACAATACAAACGATAAATTGCGATGGTTTGATTGGAGAAAAATTTTCTTCAATCCACCGCGCAATGGAATATCAACAAATACTCCATGGATTCGTTCTTTGAAAGACGATTCGGTGCATAAAAACAGTGTTGCGCGAACAACCGTGTTTCCGTTTAATATATTACAACGGCTCGATTCGTTCTCAACATTATTAAAGACTCGAAATATTTTATGCAAAGTATTTTTATTTCTTTTGATTATTTTATTTCAAACAAATGTTGGAGTATCACAAAACCTTTTCAATAGCAAAACAATAACAAATACAGGAACATTAAAAATCGGAAATCAAGTCGTTGGTCTACCAACGATGATTGATGGTACTATTGAACTTATCGGTCCCGATCAGGTATTGCCAGCGCAACAGTACCAGCATATTCGTTTGTCGGGAACGGGAACAAAAACAACAAGAGGAGGAAACTTAACGATTACAGGAAATCTTACTATTGCAACACCGGTAACTTTAAACATCACGAAAGGAAATGTTATATCACTTGGCGACACATTGTTTGAGTTTGGAAAATTAAAAGGAGCAATACAAAAATATGTCGATCTTTCGGGAAAGACTACTTCATCAAATTTTGGAAATATTGGAGCAACGATTAGTTGGTCATCAAAAGCTCCGGGTATTACAAATGTACTCCGCGTATCTGATGCAATTCAGACTGGGAATGGAAACGAGTCCATCAAACGGTATTACAACATTCAACCAAACGATGCAACAGCAGTAGGAAATATTGAATTGAAATTCTCATCAAGTGAATTAAATGGTCATAATGTTTCCAATTTGCAACTTTGGCAATCAACAGATAATGGTATCAACTGGAAAAGGCATATTCCAGTCGTTGATACATTGCTAAAAACTATTTCAAAATCAAATGTTTATCTTAATGGGCGTTGGGCAATTGCGGATACTGTTCATGCGCTTGGTCCGTTAGAAAAGGTGGCGGGAGTTCCTGCGAACATAGCTAATATGAGTTCGCAGACTTTTATACCGATTATTCTTTCTACATTGGATACATTTAAAGTTTTGATTACTGACATTTTCGGTACGCCTTTAAACAATGTTCCATTAAAATTTGCAATCAAAACAAAACCGACTCCAACTGCAGGGGGAACACTAAGCGATACCGATGTGGTAACAAATTCACTTGGCATTGCCTCAACGGTACTGACTCTTGGAAACAAAGTTGGTTTGTATGAAGTAACAGCAACTACACCAACTCTTGATACATTAACAATTCCGACATTTGCTAAGCATGGGATAGCTCAATCGCTCGCATCAGTTGCAATTTCGTTACAAAGCAAAATTATTTTGTCGCAACTTGATTCATTATTCACGGTTGAGGTAACAGACATTGGTGAAAACCTTGTTGATAGCGCGATGGTAATCTTTACAATTGATTCCATACCATCAATTTTCGCATCGGGATATACATTGAGTACAGATAGTATTCGTACAGATGCATTCGGACGCGCTTCTACCCGTTTAACTTTAGGCAGTAAGGTGGGAATGTACGGAGTAAACGCAAAAGTGACAGGTGTTTCAGATTCTGCGCGATTCTTTGCAAAAGCAACAGCAGGTGCTCCTGCAATATTAGCAGAGCTATCGGGAAATAATCAAACCAAAAAGATTTTAAAGACTTTGGATTCAGCATTTACTGTTTCAGTTAAAGATATTGGTGAAAATTCGGTTGGTGGCGCAACTGTATTATTTACTATTGCTACAACTCCGCCCAATTCAACTAAACATATTATTAGTAACTCAAGTGTAATTACAGATTCGCTTGGACATGCATCAACAATTTTAACATTAGGAGAAAAAGTTGGTAAGTATGTTGTAGATGCAGTTGTGGTTGGCTTACCAAATAATAGTGTATCATTTACCACATTGGCAATGCAGGGAAGCCCATCATCAATGTTGCTTGCTTCTGGAAATAATCAAATTAAACCAATTTTAGAGAAATTGGATTCACTATTTACTGTTTCAGTCAAAGATATCGGCGAAAATCCTGTAAGTGGTGTTTGGGTGAAATTTGCTATCGATTCAATTCCTACGAATGCAACTGGGCAAAAACTTAGCGACAGCGTTGGAATGACAAATTTACAAGGAAATGCCTCAGTACTATTAACGCTTGGAAATAAAACTGGTACATATATAGTCAACGCCGAAATAGATACTGTTCCAATTGTTTCGTTTAGCGCAACCGCAACAGCAGGTAAAGCGGCATCACTTGCTATTTTGTCTGGCAATAATCAATCAACTCAAATTACTACAATACTTGCAAACGAACTTGTTGTTCATGTTGTTGATGCAAGCGGAAATAATGTTTCTGGTGCAATGGTAAAATTTGCTATCGATTCAATTCCCGCAAATGCAACCAGACAATCACTTGCAAACGATTCTGTTCCTTCTGATGTGAACGGCATTGCACGCACAAAGTTGACCGTAGGAACTAAGGTTGGATTATACCGAGTGAAGGCAAGTGGTGAAGGAATTTCTGACATCCTGTTTACTGCAAAAGCAACACACGGTCCAGCATTTGCGATGAATCGTTCGTCAGGAGACAATCAAAACAAACCAACATCGTCGCAACTTGATAGTGCGTTTATAATTTCATTGCACGACATCGAAGATAATCCGATTCCTGATGTTTCTGTAGAATTTGTAATTGCATCAGCACCAAGCAATGCAACTGGGCAACAACTTAGCGACAGCACTGCAAAAACAGATTCACTAGGAAATGCATACACATTACTTACGCTGGGAGATCGTGAAGGAATATATTCTGTTTTGGTAAAGGTGGACAGCGTTCCAACGGTTTCGTTTACAGCGAGAGGATATTATCTCTACGGAGATTTGAATAATGATATCGAAGTGAATGTTGCAGACATTACATCGGTTATTGATATACTTACCGGAAGTATTCAAGCAACATTCGCTGATTCGATCAAAGCAGATCTTAATCATGATGGAACAGTTGATACATTGGATATCCAATTCATCCGAAATAATATTTTAGATGGCTCTTCAACAAATAATATAACTAATCCGGGAGCATTTTTAGCTGTAAGTGGGACGGAACAAAAAATTCGATCGTTGAAGAAAAGTTCACAAAAATATTTTGCAGATGCTTCTACGAAACTTGAATTTACTCCGCTTGGTATGCGTGTAAATCTTGACAATACAATCCCAGTGCGTGGTGTTGAAATGCGAATACATGTAAAGGATTCAACAATAAAACCGAATGAAGTTAATATGTTGTCTGATCGAGCAAAACATATGGAAGTCTTTGTTGTTTCTCGCAATAACGAAATTAGAGTTATTGCATACAATTTAAAAAACACTCCAATCGAAGCGGGTGAGGGTTTAATATTCCGTATTCCACAACTTACTTCGGAAGAAAAAGTTGATCTTGTAGCAGTCGTTTTAGCGATTCCTGGAAATATTGCAGTTCCACCGGAAAATGATATGGAGACTCCTCCAGCAACTCTTTACCCGGATAAATTTGCACTTGCACAAAACTATCCTAATCCGTTCAATGGTTCCACAACAATGCAATTTTCAATTCCTGAGGGAGAAAAGGCAACGAAGGCTGTTATCTATATCTATAATGCGCTTGGTCAAAAAGTTAAAACACTTGGCAGGAATGATTATGAAACAGGAACATATTCTGTTCGCTGGGACGGAACAAACGATAATGGTTCATTTGTTGCCTCTGGAATCTATTTCTATAAATTAGTGGCAGGCAATTACATTTCAACAAAGAAAATGATTTATGTTAAATAAAATATTTGTTTGAATGGATAGAGTAAACATGTTGCTCCCGAACTATTTTGTTTTTTATATTGACGAGTTTGCTTTGAAATTAAATTTAATACTTTTCGGACTTGCCGGACTTTTCGTTTGGCGAGTAAATAAAACATTAATACTGTTTGGCTGGCTTTGATTATAAATAATTTTAGATTTATGCAGCAAGTGTAATCAGAAAAAACTGAAAAATAAAACTTACATTTTTTTACTTTTATTTGTCAGGTGTTCACCTATCCCGATACAGCCAATGCCAAATTATGATTTAATTATATTGACTCCGAATGGTGGAGAGGTATTTTATAAAAACACGGAAAGGGTTATCCGCTGGGAGCATTCTGATTTATCTGGGAGCGTACAAATAGACCTTTTTGAAGATGGTTGGTATCAAGGCTATGTAATAAACACAACTTTGAATAATGGTTATTATTTATGGTCAATTTCCAACGATATATTTGCGAGTAAAAAATATAAAATAAGAATAAAGCATATTCAAAACACAACGAAATTTGATTTTAGCAATGAAGATTTTGAAATAAAAAATTAAAAAAATAAATATGAAAAATATTATAGCACCAAAATTAGGCAAAGGGTGGTTTGACATAAAACACAAATTACCCGAAGAACTTGAAGCCGTATTTGTAAGCAGTGGCAATGGATGGACGACCATCGGATGCTTGGTTTATGATGTAGATTATAGATGGCATTAGGGTGGAAAGGTTATTTATTTGGTTGGACTTCGTTTATGAAAACTAAAATTCAAAAACAGACAAATAAATTATTGAAAGCATATAACAAAAAATAAAATATACCAGCAGTTTGCTTTAACTATTTTTCTAAGATGTTTTCTTTTTTCTAATAATTAAAATAAATTTTATAGAATAAAAAATCCCCGCCACGGCGAGGATTTTTTATTATTAGTTGCAAATTATTTATTCTGGTACTTTAACATCTCCAAAATAATTATAAAAATACTAAACTGTTTTGAATTTTGACTTTGATAAAAAATTAAATTAGATTGATTTAAAAATAATATTGGATATTTCTTTTAAAATTTTTATGTTGTTTGTAGAAATTTCTTAACATCTTTTTGAAAAATATTAAGGAATAAATTTTATGGAATCAACAAAGATAGCATTATTCAAAGGAAAGAAAATCCGCAAAACATTACACAAGAATGAGTGGTGGTTTGTGATAAATGATATTATTGAGGCATTAACCGATTCTGTTCAGCCCGATGGATATATTAAAGATATGCGTCGTCGCGATGAAGAACTTTCTAAAGGATGGGGGCAAATTGCCACCCCCCTTAAAATAAAAACAGAAGGCGGTTTGCAAAAAATGAATTGCGCTGATACGGAAGGCATTTTTCGTATAATTCAATCAATCCCTTCACCAAAAGCAGAACCATTCAAGCGCTGGTTGGCGAAAATCGGTTATGAAAGAGTAAAAGAAATAGAAAATCCTGAACTGGCTACCAAAAGAACAAGAGCTCTTTATAAGCTCAAAGGGTACCCCGAAGATTGGATTGAAAAAAGAATGCGTGGTATTGCTATACGAGAAGAATTGACTGATGAGTGGCAAAAAAGAGGTGTACAGGAACAAAAAGATTATGAAATTTTAACTGCGGAAATTTCCAAAGCTACATTTGGGGTTACACCAAGCGAGTATAAAAACTTAAAGGGATTGAAACGAGAAAATTTGCGCGACCATATGGATGATTTTGAGCTAATCTTTACCATGCTGGGAGAAAGATCAACCACAGAAATTCATCGGAACGATAATTCTAAGGGGATAAATAAGTTAAAGGATGATGCAAAAGTTGGTGGCGGAATAGCGGGAAATGCCAGAAAAGAATTAGAAAAGAAACTGAATCGATCAGTTGTTTCAAAGCAAAATTATTTACCAAAAAAATTAAAGCAACTCAAGAAAAAATAGCAATGATAAATTTTGAAGATTTTAATAAAATAGATATTAGAGTTGGTCAAATTATAAAAGTTGAAAAACTCCCGAATGCCAAAACCACAACGCACAAACTCACAATTGATTTTGGAAATGCGATTGGAATTAAACAATCTTGCGCAAGGGTTGTAAATTATACCAATGAAGAACTTATTGGTAAGCGTATTATTGGCGTAATTAATTTGCCACCAAAACAAATTGGGCAAAATATGTCGGAAGTTTTTACGGTTGGTTTACCAGATGCAAATGGAGAATGTGTGCTTGTAAGCCCAGATAAAGATGTCCCGTTAGGTGGTAGATTGTATTAGCTATTTTGTAGAATTCAGCGAATTAAAAAATTGGTGCATTCAGATTTAATTTTTCTTTACCCAACTTTTAAAACAATTTTCCCGAACTGCAAACCCTCTTCCATTTTTTTATGCGCAAGTTGCGTTTGGCTTAAATCATAAACGGAATCAATCACAGGTTTAATTTTATTTTTTTCAAAAAAATTAATTGCTTCAACAAATTCTTTTGGCGAGCCCATTGTTGTGCCAAAAATCGAAATTTGTTTCCAAAAAATTCTTCTAACTTGAATTTCTTTTGCCACGCCAAGTGTTGCGCCATAAATAACATATCGTCCGCTCGGTTTTAATATTTCAATCGCATCATCAAACATTTTTCCACCAGCGCCATCAATCACCACATCAAATCCTTTTTTGTTTGTTAAATTAAATAATTCTTCTTTCCACTTTTCGTTTGTGTAAAGCGCGCCACCAATTGCGCCAAGCGATTTTACTTTTTGGATTTTATTTTCACTCGAGCTTGTAACAAAAACATTTGCGTTCGTGGCGACTGCAATCTGCAATGCCGCAATTGCAACTCCGCCACCAATACCTGTAATTAAAATATTTTCGTTTGATTTTATATTTGCGCGAGTTTTAACTGCGCGATAAGCAGTTGTTGCGCAAAGTGCAAGCGCTGCGGCTTCCTCGAAATTTAAATAATTTGGTTTTGGAAAAATATTTTTTGCAGAAACTTTTACCAACTCAGCGTTGGTGCCGTCATCTGGTAAGCCGAGAATTTTATAATTTTCTGATTGAACTTTTTCATCATCTCCCCAATTTGAAGCGGGATCGATTAAAACTTCTTTCCCAATTAAATTTTTGTCTACATTTTTACCAACTTCATAAACAACTCCCGCACCATCTGAACCCAAAATAATCGGAACTTTTATTCCCATATATTTTCCAAGTCGTATCCAAACATCGCGGTGATTTAAAGCCGATGCAAAAATTTTTACAACAACTTCATTTTCGTTTGGAGTGGGATTTGGAACATCTTTAAAAATTAAATTTTCAACTCCGCCAATTTTTTCAAGTACCACGGCTTTCATCAAAACGCTTTTATGTTGATATATTTGGTCGGATTTGCTTTAATATCTTTTAAAAGTGAGTTTAAATTTACTGCCGCGCTATCCAAATCGTTATAAAGTTTCGAGTCTTTTGAAAGTTTGCCAAGGGTTCCTTCTCCTTTTTCAAATCGAGATAAAATTACATCGAGCGATTTTGTCGAACTATTTAAATTTGTAACCGTTGTATTTAAATTCGAAATAGTTGTGTTAATGTGAAGAGAACTTTTTTCAAGCTCGCTTGTAATTTTTTTTGCCGATGTAAATGTCGCCGATAGATTTGATCTTTCATTTTTTGTGAGCGAGTCAAGTGTAATGCCGGTAGTGGAAAGTGAATGTGTAAATTTTGAAAAATTAGAAATTGCTAAATCGAGTTCTTGCCCATTATTTTTAATTACTCTTTCAAGCTCCGAAGAAGAACGATTTAAATCTTTTAAAATATTTTGAATTGCTTTTTGCGTTGGCACATCAAAAGTTGTGTTGACTCTTTCTAAAATTCCCAAAACATTTGAACTAATCGGCGCAAGCGTTGAGGTCAATTCTGTTAAATCTGCTTCGTACGCGCCAATAAGCGAGTCGCCATCGTTTAACATTGTGTTTGAAATGCCGGGAGTTATCGCAATAATTTTTCCACCCATAATGCTTGAACTTTTTATAAATGCTTTTGAGTCGTTTGAAAATTGCACATCTTTTTCGATTGCAACTGTTACAGCAACTCCGCTTTTATGAAGTTTGAATCCTTCAACTTTACCAATTTTAAAACCAGCGATTGTAATTTCATTTCCTTCGGCAAGTCCGTTTACATTATCGTAAATAAAAATTAATGTGTAATCATTTTTTTGGAAATCGACTCCGCGCAAATAAACAATTCCGCTAACCAAAACAATTATTGCGGTGAAGACTGTAATCCCAAGTTTAACTTCGTTTGTAAGTTTCATAGTTTACCCTTTAGTTTCAATTTCGCTTTGAATATATTTTCGAATTTCTTCATCGTTACTATTTAAAATTTCTTCTTTCGTTCCAGTCATTCTAACTTTGCCTTTATCAAAAATTGTAAATCTATCGCCAATTAAAAATGCGCTGTGAATGTCGTGCGTAACTGCAATCGATGTCATCCCAATAGTATTTTTCAATTCGTTTATTAAAAGATTTATTCCATCGGCGGTTTCCATATCAAGCCCAGTGGTCGGCTCATCGTACAGCATATATTTTGGAGTTAAGACAACTGCTCGCGCAAGCCCAACTCTTTTTTTCATTCCGCCACTTAGTTGCGATGGCATTTTATGTGCTGAATTTTCAAGCCCAACTACATTTAATGCATATTCAACTCTATCAATAACTTCATCTTTTGTGTAGTTTGAATGTCGCTCAAGCGCGAGCGCAATATTTTCTCCAACACTCATTGAATCAAACAGCGCCGCATTTTGAAATAAAAATCCGAATTTAAATCTGAGTTTTTGCAATTCGGGAAAAGTCATTTTCGAAACATCTTTCCCATCAACTTCAATTGTTCCGATATCAGGTTTTATCAAACCGATAATCATTTTTAAAAGAACACTTTTTCCTCCACCACTTTTTCCGAGAATTACAATCGTTTCTCTATCTCTCGCGGTGAAAGTAATTCCTTTATGAACTTCCTGTTCGCCAAATTTTTTATGAATGTTTTCGAGTCGTATCATGTAAAGACCGATGCAATTATAAAATCCATCACGACAACTGATAAACAAGAAACTACAACTGTGTTCATTGTTGCGCGACCAACTCCTTCGGAACCACCTTGCGCATAATATCCCATGTAGCAAGCGCAGGAGGTAATTGTAAAACCAAAAACTGTTGCTTTTAAAATTCCGATGAACGCATCATAGACTTCGAATGTATTTTTTATTCCGTAAATGTATGCTTCGGCTGGGACATCGGTTGCTAAAATTGCGCCAACAAGTCCGCCAACAACTCCGATGAAACTTCCAAAAATAATTAAAATCGGAAACATAATTGTTCCAGCCAAAACTCTCGGAGTAATTAAAAATGAAATTGAGTCAAACGCCAATGCATCGAGTGCATCAATTTGTTCGGTTACTCGCATTGTTCCCATCTCTGCAGTGATTGTTGCGCCAACTTTCCCTGCTAAAACTATCGCCGAAATAAGTGGGACGAGTTCGAGCATTAAAGATTTTATTACAAATGAACCGACAACACTTTTTGGAATCCAATCGAAAAGTTGATAAGCAGATTGCACTGCGCTCACCATTCCGATGAACATTGAAACAAATAAAACTATTGGAATTGAACTGATGCCGACTTGATTCATTTGCGAAAAAATATTTCTGGAATATTCTTTTGCGTTATGTGCGTGCGACAGCATCCACCAAATTGAAGAGGAGTATCGACCGAGATGTTCGAAAAATAAAACCGTTCCTCGCCCAACGACTGCAAAAAAAGAATTATCAATTTGGTTTGATTCTGTTGCCATTAAGTAAAATATCCTGATTAGAAAAGCAAAATGCAAGCAAATTAGTTTTTAAATCTTATAAATTCATATTACACAATAAAGAATTTCATCCTTCGGCAAGTCACTCTGAGCTTGTCCGCCTTGTCGGATAAATCGAAGAGTGATGGCACAAGGCGCTCAATCAGGATGACATCTTTATTTTATTTGGTGTTGTTTGTTCCAGCCCATGCCCTTTATTTGAAAGTTCTCTTTGTCTTAATAAAAATGAAAACAAAATTCCAAAAACTCCGAGCGTTGCAAAAATTATTAATCCGGGAATATATCCGTTTGGGTTTGCGTTGCTTGCAAAATTCATATCGTTTAAATTACCAATCAACAAATTAAAAAATGTTAGGCCAATGTTTTGCACCAAAGTCATCATTCCGTAAGCAGTGCCAAGTCTTTTTTCTTCAACTAAATATGCAACTGATGGCCACATAATTGCCGGGATTAGTGAAAACGAAACGCCCATCATTGCCATTGGAATAAAGAGCGAAAGTTTTGTGAATGTCATAATTAAAAATGCGGGAATTAAAATCATCGAACCGAAAATCATAAAGAGTGAACGCTTTCCAACTTTGTCCGCAAGTAAACCAAAAAGTGGTGTTGCTATCATTGCAAAAAGTGTGAGAATGCTTGAGAGAAATCCGCCAACCTCGCGTGAAACTCCGTGCGCATCTTGAAAATATTTTACCGCAAATGTTTGAAATGGAAATATTGCAGAATAAAATGTTACACACAAACCAACGATTAGCCAAAAAGATAAACCGAATTTAAATAAATCTGCGAGAACAAATTTTTCGGTTTCAGCTTTTGAAATATTTTCTGAGTTGCTTTCAACTTTTTGTTCAATTAAAAAATAAATTATTGCGCCAGCAACACAAATTATTCCGGCAACAACAGAAATTAAAAGTGGGTACTGCCAATTTGTAAAATATTCTTTTGCCCAACTTGGCGAGTTTAGCGCCGCGAAAGAACCGAGCCGTGCAATTGTTAAATTTAATCCGAAAGCAAAACTTAATTCTTTTCCTTTAAACCATTTTGCAATTGCAGTTGTAACAGCAACAATCATCGACTCTGCGCCAAGACCAAAAACTAATCTACCAGTTGCCATAAATGTTAAAGATGAACTCATTGCGGTTATCACCGCGCCCAAGAAACAGAGAAATGAAAAAATAAATGTTGCGCGCCTTGTCCCGATTTTATCAATTATTATTCCGCCGATTAAAACCATTATAATATTTGGCGCTGAGTAAATCGCTTGCAATAACCCAATATTCGCATCAGTAAAATTTAATTGCTTAACAAGTAAATCAGCCATTGGGCTAATGGAATCGTAAATATAATAATTGCCAAACATGGCAAGGCTTATAAAAAATAAAATTATCCAGCGGGTAAATTTTTGCATCTTGGCCTTTCGATTATTTAATCATTACAAAATTTTAAGAATTTTTTACTTGAAACTCCAACTCAAATCTATAAGCGGAAAAATATTTTTTTGCTTGCCAAATGGATAATCGGCAAAAATAAATTTGTAACCAACGCTCGCTTTTAATTTATTACTGAACTGATAACCAATTAATACACTCTGCTCAATGGAATAATTATTTTCTGCGCTTGGGGCAAAAAATAAATCTGCATCAATTGAATAATTTAATTTTTCTGAAATTTCTCCATCAAGTGAGGTGCCAAACGAAAGTAAATAATTATTGTAATAGTAAACTAACATTCTGTGATAAACCAGCGGTAAATCGATTGTGGTTCGTTCGTCGATAGTTTTGTTTGAAAAAGATAAAGCAAGTGAAGCATAGGTTGTAATTAATTTATTTTCACTTAACTCGAAGCTGTAAATAAAAGAATTCCAAATTGAAATCATTTGCGGTATTTCAAACTCAGGAGAAATTATTCCACCAATTCCTTTTTTTGAAATTGTTTTAAGTAGCGGGGTCGGATAATAAAGAGAATGTTTTATAGAAAATGCGCTCGTTTCGGTTTTCATCCATAAATGTTTGTACTCAACATTCGGCATTAAGAAAAATAAAATTGGATGCGTCGAAAATTCTTCAGTTTCGCTAAATCCGTACCGCAAAGGTTGAAAAATTCCAACTTCAATTTCTTTTGGTGCAAGAGTAAACGCGGTACCATTTGTTTCAAAAATATTTTTTTCGTTTTGTGAAAAAATTAAATTTGTGGAAATAATCAAAATAAAAAATATTTTCATTTCGCAACTTTCCATTTCGCAACAACAGGCAGATGGTCGCTAATATGTTTTGCATCTTGACGAACTGTATCGCTCCCTGCAATCCAATTTGTATTTGTAAATAAATAATCAAGCGCTCTATCTAAAGTGGTATCTGCGCCAACGCTATGAGTGAAATAACGAGATTGGTTTGCTAAATATTTTTCAAGCGAAATTGCTGATTTGTAATTTAAATACAAATTGTTTAGCCAAGTTTTTTCGGGAGTGTAATGACTTCCTTCTTTTATTTTATCGTTTGACACATTGGGATTTTCGTTATCCTCCACGCCATGAACATGAGAATCTCCATTGCATTTATCTTTTATACAAAAATCTGTGATTGAAGTTTGTGGTGGCAAAGTATTTAAGTCGCCACCAGCGATTACATCAAAACCATTTGAAACTGCATTATCTATCTCTTGTTTAAAAAGATTTATATGTTTTTGTTTTGTTCCGTCGGTTGAAAAAGCATCTGAGTGAACATTTATTAAAACAAAATCTTTGTGATTAGCAATATGGATTTTTGCACGCAACATATTTCTTCGCAAATAAAAAAATCGTGTAAGCGCATCTTGATTTGAAATTAGTGGGAGCTGAATTCTCACAACTTCTGAAATTGGAAATTTTGAAAGTATCGCGTTGCCAACATCTATTCTTCCAATTCCATCGCTTGGAACAATTTGCGCCTGCCACATTGAACCATACGCGCCGTAATTCATTCCTGTGTTTTCTAAAAGAAATTGAACTTGGTCAATGTATCCTGTTCGCTTTGAATTTTTATCAACTTCTTGTAAAATTAAAATATCGGGATTAATCTCTCGGATTTTTTCTGCAACATCTCGAAGCCCATTTGCAATTTCATTTTTTGATAGAATAACTCTATCTCCACAGCAATCACCAAACCATTTCATTCGCCGTGCGCCAAAACGAATATTCCATGTCATTATGGAGATTGTATCTTTTGCGGAATAAAGAATTGGCGTTGGACGAGAATATAAAATTGCATTTTGTGTATCGGGAAAAATTGTAACAATTTCACAAGAGAATAAAAATATCGAAACTAAAACTAAATAATATATTAATGTGATTTTATTTTTCATTTAGTTTATAAAACTTTTTAAAAATATAGATAATATATCCAATATATAATTGGGATTAAAACTCCAATTATAGTTAAATATGCACCCCTTCCTGTGATTCCGGTTTTTCCTTTTAAAACAAAAAGCCCTGTGATTGCAATAAAAATTAAACAGCCCGCATATAAATCTGCAATAAATGTCCAAATACCTTTTGGGGAGTTCAGATGAAGTTGATTCATTTCATATAAAACTTTTCTTTCGTGTGTTTGTTCAAGAAACACATTCCCAGTTGGCAAATCAATTGAATACTCTTTTTCGTCAAAAAAAATTTGAATTGTAAAAGAATCGGGGCGAAAATAATTTGTTGGCGTTTCGGCGATGTTAAGTTTATGTAAAGATTCTTTTAAAATTTCATCTGTCGTTGCTATTTGTGTGATTGGCGAAATTGAAAAAATTTCTTCCTCTTTGCTATAATTCGGATTCCAATCCTGAATATGATTTACAGCAATTCCCGAAATTCCGTAAACTATTGTGAGCCCAAAAATTAAATATCCAATATCTCTGTGGAGAATATTGTTCCATTTTCTGAAAGGAAATTTCTTCACTTAATTTCTGCACCCTCGCCAAGAATTTTTATTACAGTTTTTCCACTTGTAATTTTAGTTGAATCAAACTGCTCGTTATTTTCTTTTGCTATTTCTTTTGCACTTTCAATAAGTTCTTCTTTTGTAAGTTTTGTAACGGAAAAAACTCCTTCAGCTAAAATCTTTTTTCCTTTTGAGTCAAGCGGAAAAATAATTACGCCATCTTCGACTTTAAATTTGATTGATTGAAAATCTTTTTCTCCAGCAATTTTTATCCAGCAACCTCTCGTTTCGCAGACATCTACAATTTTCCCCTCTATGAGAATTCTTTTTCCATCATATTTTTCGGGATTTTCAATTATGGTTGAAATTTTTGTTTTTTCTTTTAGAGAAATTTTTTTTCCATATTTTTTTACGCCTGCATAAAGTGAAATACTAAATGCAAAAAATAAAATTAAGAGTTTTGTTTTCATTTTGGCTTCCTTTTGTTAGGGCTAAAGCCCATTTATTTTTTTAGTCTGTTTACCCCAAACTAAAGTTTGGGGTTAGTTATTGCAACTAAAACGAAAGTTAGTTGACAATTCTTATAAGATGTAAACTAATTTACATTTTGATCAATTTTCTTATTGGCTTCCCTTTGTTAGGGCTAAAGCCCGTTTATTTTTTTGTTTCTTTGCCCCAAACTTTAGTTTGGGGTTACTGTTTTTATTCTTCTTTTCCACAAACTTAGTTTGCGGTTATTGTTATTTTTTAATTTAAAAAGTAATTACTTTGTCGCTGTCCACCACCCAGTTTGTGAGTTCTGCCATTGTGCTGATTTCTGCTCCTTCAATAAGTGAAATATTTTTTACTCCTCTTGCTTCGGCGCAACTTCCACAGATTTTTACTTTGGCTTTTTTTGCGATTGCAAATTTTAACATTCGCTCAATGTTATAATATCCATTGGGAGTTGTCTGATTTGCTATTGCACAAGTGACGGCGTCTGCCATCAGAAATATTCTGACTTCAACATTTTCGTGGTCTTTGCCTAATTGGTTTGCCAAGCGTAAAGCATTATATGCTTTTTCGTTTCCGTAGGGTGGTTCGTTAATTAAGATTAGGATTTTCATTTTATTTCTTCCTTGCAATTTTGTAAAGTGTCAAACCCATCAAAGTAAAAAACGCAACTCCGAGAAGTTCGAAACCTTGTGCACCAAGTGCGTGATGAATTGTCTCTTCAAAATTTAATTTTTTCATAAAGTCTTCTGCAAAAACCATTGTGATTGCAACAATCACACCAAAAAGTGCGCCGCCAGCAACAAGCCCAGTTGCAAATAAACTTCCTTTGCCAAGTTCGGCATCTTCGTTCCCTTCACCTTTTTTACTTCTCATAAAATCTGCAACACCTTTAATTGCGCCACCAGCAAAAATTGGAAGTGTGGTTGATAGTGGTAAATATAATCCGACTGCAAAGGAAAGTGCTTTTACATTGCAAAGTTCCATTACGATTGAAATAAAAACTCCAACTAAAACAAATTGCCAATCCAAATTAAAACTTAAAAGTCCTTTGATTAAAGTTGCCATCAAAGTTCCTTGTGGTGCTGGATATTTTTCTGTACCAATTGCGTGAGTTATTCCTTGCGATAACATTTCTGCATTTGGTGTATCTAAAATTTGCACTGTCCAACCAATTACTGCTGATGAAACAATCGCGCCAACAAAAAGTGCAAGCTGTTGATATCTTGGAGTTGCGCCAACAATGTATCCTGTTTTTAAATCTTGCGAAGTTGCGCCACCATTTGCCGCCGCAATGCAAATCATTCCGCCAACAACAAGCGCCATTGGTTCGTAAAAATATCCTGTCCATCCAACGGTGATAAAAATTAAACTTGTTCCCATTAAAGTTGCGATTGTCATTCCGGAAATTGGATTTGATGATGAACCGATTATTCCAACAATTCTACTCGAAACTGTTACAAAGAAAAATCCAAATACGATTACTAAAATTCCAATCAATAATTTATTTAAAATTGAGTCGCCCGGAATTTGTGGAAGTATCGCAAGTAAAATTACCAAAACTAAACTTCCAATAATTACAGTCTTAAAAGATAAATCGTTTTGTGTCCGTTCAATTTTTATTGCTAATGTTTTATCTTTTAATGATGCGAGACTTCCTTTAAACGATGAAACAATTGTTGGAAGAGTTTTTAAAAGTGTGATGAATCCACCAGCGGCAACTGCACCTGCACCAATTTGTCGAACATAAGCTCTGTAAATTGCTGGCGCATAATTACTAAATGTGTGAGTTACAGGATCCCATCCACCGGGACCACCAGCGGTTGCTAAATCTTTTAAGTATCCAAGTTTAATAAGTTGAGTTGCAATTATATCTGATGGAATAAGTGTTGCAATTAGCGGAATTAATCCGAGCCATGCCAGAACGCCACCAGCAACAAGTACGCCGGCAATTTTTGGTCCGATGATGTAACCAACGCCCATATATTCTGGGGTGATTTCGCCATTAACTGTTGCGCTTGGGAAATATTTATTTGTTTGATTTGAAATCCAAGTTGGAGTTTCTGCAATTACATGAAAAACTTTTTGAAGTATTGCATATGCAAATGCAAATCCCAAACCTTGATATGCGGTTTTAGAAAAATCGCCACCCTTTTCGCCAGCAATTAAAACTGATGCGCATGCGGTTCCTTCGGGATAAGGAAGATTTCCATGTTCTTGAACAATTAACGAACGACGAAGTGGAATCATCATTAAAGTTCCAAGTAATCCTCCGAACATTGCGAGAGTGAAAATTGTCCAGTAATTAAAATAACTTGCGCCACCACTTTCTGCCGATAAAAATAAAAATCCGGGCAAAGTAAAAACTACTCCAGCCGCAATTGATTCTCCAGCAGAGCCAGCAGTTTGAATTATATTATTTTCAAGAATTGTTGTTTTAAATATTTTTCTTCCGAGAGATATTGCAAGCACTGCAATTGGAATTGATGCTGAAACTGTTAACCCAGCTTTAAGTGCCAAGTAAACTGTTGCCGCGCCAAAAACAATTCCAAAAAATGCGCCAAGCGCAACAGACTTAATTGTGAATTCTGGAATTAATGTTTCGTTTGAGATGTACGGTTTAAATTCGCCGATTTGTTTTTCTGTTGAGGACATTTTAAATCTCCTTTATGATTGATTAAATTATTTTAATTTTCAAAACCTAAAAATGCTTTTGCAATATAAAATGCCATTCTGGGATTTTCTTTCAGTCGGCGAATTGAATATGGATACCAATCTTTTCCAAACGGCGCGTAGACTCGAAGATGATTTCCTTCGGCAATTAATAAATCTCTTTTTTCTTTTCTTACACCAAGCAACATTTGAAATTCAAATTCATCTTTTGAAATATTTTTTTTTGCAATTATTTTTTTTGCTCCATCAATCAAAACATCATCGTGCGTGGCGATGCCAACAAAACTTTTGCCATCAAAAATAATTTCAAGAAGTTTTAAAAAATTATTTTGAATTTCTTTTCTGTTTTTAAATGCGATTTCAGCTCGCTCGTTATAAATTCCTTTACACAATCGAAGATTAGTTTTTTCGCTTACAAGCGCGCGAATATCTTTTTCGCTTCTTTTTAAATATGCTTGAATTACAACTCCAACTTTTTCGTGGCGGTTTCGCATTGCTCTAAAAAGTTTTATTGTTTCATCGGTGCAAGTGTGGTCTTCCATATCAATTCGCACAAAAATATTTTTCTCTTTTGCCGAATCAATTATGGATTTTAAATTTTCTTCACAAATAGAATAATCTAATTTGAGCCCTAAATGCGTTAGTTTTAGTGAAAGATTTGAATTGATTTTTTCTTTTGCGATTGCATCAAGAATACTCAAACAATCGTTTGTGGCTTTTTGAGAATCTTCCTTTGAGGTTACATCTTCTCCCAAAATATCGAGCGTTGCAGTTGCGCCAGAATAATTTAATTTGCGAACCACTTCAATTGTGTTTGATAAATTTTCCCCAGCAATGTATGGCTTCGCTACTTTCTCAACTATTTTTTTTGGGATAAGTGGCAACGCAACGGTTACAAGTGAATTTAACATTTACAAAATTCCTTTTAACCTTTACTTATCCTCCCAACGGAAAAGAGAAAATAATTTTTGGTTGAATTCTTTTTTGAGGTTTGTATCCATCTTTTGTTGCGACGAATGTCCAAGTGTAAAGAGTGGAGATGCTCATATAAGAATTTATTTTATATCCGACTGTTGCATAAAGTAGCGAGCGCTCATCAAGTTTAAATGCATCTTTTCCCGATGAGATATTTCGTTTATCATAACCTGCTTCTATTTTTACTTTCGGAATCATGTCACCAGTTGAAGTTTCAAAATGCAAATTACCGCCATTGGGATCTTGATCTAATTTTTCAAACGCTCCACGAATATAAAGTTTGCCAAAAAATCCAAAAGTAATATCTGCAAAATAACCTGGACCAGATGAAATCGTTTTATTAAGTCTTTGTGCTTTGCTTTCTAAAATTTTATTTGTGCTGTCTAAATTATATCGTTCAATTTCGTAGAACGAACTAAAATAATTTGGGATATATTTATCTTTTGGCCAACGGCGTTCAAGTTTTGTTTTAATTACTACCGCTCCAAGTCCATTAAAATCCGTAAGTAACCCTGCGGCAACACCACTACCGAAATTAACTATTTTTGCGTAGTCAACATAAACTCTCGAGAAAACCATTGATGTAGTAATAAGCGGCAAACTAATATCAACTCCAATAATTTTTATCGAACCATTTTCCTGTTGCACAACTGTATCATTTTTTATTGAAATACTTGTATCGGAAGAGTTTGAGCGTAAATCTGTGGCGTAAGTTGTACCAACTTCAAGTCCGCCAATTATTGGAACGCTTGCAAGTGTTGTGAATTGCAACGGTTTAACATACGGACGAAAACCAACAACCCCTGCGCTTGCAAAATCTCCCAACATTGTTTCAACTCCCCATTTTCCTAAATTAACATCAAGTTCCATTCCAAGTCTTCTTTCATCAACACTTGGGCTATTTTTGTAAAGATACATTATTGTTCCGTTGCCAAGTCGTGCGTAATCAAGTGCGCCAACTCGAGTGTAAAAACCATCTCCTTTGTGTCCCCATCTTAAATATCTGATTATGCGGAGGTAATCATATTTTTCGTCCCAATCTTCTTTTCTCAGTTTATTTGTTTCGGCGTTGATTCGTAAATCAATATCAAGCCCCATTCCAAATTTTCCGAAAGCAAGTTCAGGCGCAAGACTCATTAAATAATAAGATTGCCCATCGATGAAAGTCATACCAACTCCACCAGCAAGTTGACCTGATGGTTTTAGTGGTGATTGTGCGTTTAAGTTTTTAATCGAAAAAATAAAAACTAAAAGTAAAATTGTTAAACGAAATATTTTCATAAACTAAACTCCAAAAAGTAATTTTGTGATAAAAAGTGCGCCAAGCATTCCGAATAAATCTGCAATCAATCCGGCAGGCAAGGCGTGACGCGTTTTTGTAATTTGTACTGAACCAAAATAAACAGCTAAAACATAAAAAGTAGTTTCTGTACTTCCGTACATTGTTGAAGAAAGCACGCCGATGAAAGAATCAACTCCATTCGTTTTCATCAACTCAGTCATCAAACCAAGTGAGCCACTTCCTGAAAGTGGTCTCAACAACGCAAGTGGTAAAACCTCCGATGGCATACCGATTAAATTTGTAATTGGCGCTAACAATATTGTTACAACATCCATTGCGCCACTTGCTCTAAAAATTCCGATTGTAAGAAGCATCGCAACTAAAAAAGGAATTATCCGAATTGCAGAATGAAATCCCTCTTTCGCTCCATCAACAAAAACCTCGTACACTTTAACTTTTTTGTAAGCACCCCACAAAACAAATAAAATCAAAATCAGCGGAATGGCTACAACTGATATAATATTCACAAAATTTCGGAAAAGTTCAACCATAACTTATGCCTCCTCTCTATTATATCGTGGAAGGCGTTGTAAAATTTTTACAGCAGTTATGCCAGCAATAGTTGCGCACGCAGCGCCAAAAATTGAAGTGCCAATAATTATTCCCGGATCGCTTGAACCCATCGATGCGCGAATTGCAATTACTGTTGCGGGAATTAAAGTCAGTCCCGATGTGTTGATTACTAAAAAAGTACACATCGAGTTTGTTGCGGTGCCAAGTTTCGGATTTAATTTATTTAATTCTTCCATCGCTTTTAATCCGAGTGGTGTTGCCGCGTTATTTAGCCCAAGCATATTTGCGGATATATTCATTATCATCGCGCCAATTGCAGGATGGTCGCTCGGGATATCGGGAAATAATTTTTTTGTTAGTGGCGTTAGTAATTTTGTTAAAATTAAAAGCACTCCCGATTTATCAGCAATTGCCATAATGCCAAGCCAAAGCGCCATAATCCCAATTAAACCAAGTGCGAGATCCACAGCAATAATTGAATAATCGAACGCCGCTTGTGTGATTGCGCGAGTTTTTAGAAAAGATATTTTTTCAAGGATAAAAACCACTCGCCCGTTTTTTCCTGTTGAATCAATTTCAAATTTTTTAACATCTCCCGATAATTGATTTTTTATTTTAGCACCGGCGCTCATATCGCGCCAAACCTTTGGACTTGATTCATCTATCGGTACTATAATAGTACGACTACCGTTTGATTGTGTTAAGATTGAAATTTTATTTTTTACATTTTTTGTTTCAATCGTTTTATTGTAAAACTGATTAAATAAATTTTTTTCGATTTCGATGTCGCCAGAAATTTTATCGCTTTTGGAGTCGTCGATAATTTTTACATTGGTTTCGAGCTCAACGCCACCGCGAAAACTATTTTGCGACTCGTTGTAAATATCGGTTCCAGTTGCAACAAAAATTCCAATTGCAATTAAAGAAATCCAAATATAGTTAAGCATGTTTCACCTTGTTTTTGTTTAATCCTTTGCAAAGATATAAAATATTTTTCTAAATGGATGCGATGAATTGCCATTATTATTTCTGATTGTGATCTCGCAACTGTGTTGCCCAAGTGATAAATTACTAATCGGGACGAAAATAATATTTGAATCTTTTTGAAAAATAAAATCTACCTCTTTAAAATCTATTTTAGCTGTGATTGATTTTGGATTTATTCCAATTGTATCGTACGCAATAATTTTTAAAACTGAAAGCGAATCGGTGAACAAAGTATCGCAATCCCAAATTAGTTTTGGAATCCCAGATTTAAAATATTTTCCAACTCCGCGAAAAATTCCCCACGCCTCGATTTTATTAAATTTTTCTCTTCGCAATCTTTGTTCTTCGTACCTGTTTGAAAAAAACGATCCTTCAACTAAAACCGAAGGCATTGTGGCAAGCCGTAAAACTGCAAAACCAACTTCGGGATAAATATTAAAATCGCTCAGCGTTCCATCAAAAGATTGGAGCGAACCAGAATTGCCCATTACATAAGCCAAATCGCGCTGAATATATTTTGCAATATCGTGGTTTGAAAAATTAAAAGATGAATCTCCTTCGCGCGCGTGATAATAAACCGAAGTGTAATTTGTGAACTCATCTGAATTTTTGCCAACTGAGTTGTGATGAATTGAAATAAAAATTTCGGCGCCAAACTCTTCGGCAAATTTTTGTCTATCGGATAAAGTAATAAATGTGTCAATTTTTCTGGAGAGTGAAACATTTGCGCCAGCTTGTTTAAGATAGTCGGCTAAAAAAAGTGAAACTCGTAAATTTAGATTTGCTTCGACAACATCGTTTGCCGGTCCGTGAGAAAATTTATCTGTTCCGCCATGTCCGGCATCGATAAAAATTTTTCTATTTTGTAAAAATTGTGAGTAGAAAAAAATTGTTGAGTCTTGTTTTATTTCTGTTCGCCAATCTGGTGGCACAACAAAATAAACCGAAGTGGCGCAACCGGAAAAAATAATTGCAAATAAAAAAATAATTTTTTTCATTGAGAGAAATATATTGAAGCATAACTTTAAAAAAAAGTCAAAACTAATTTGAATTGTTTAGTTTTTTATAGTTTTGTATATTGTATTTCAAATGCACCCGTAGCTCAATTGGATAGAGCATCAGCCTACGAAGCTGGGGGTTAGGGGTTCGACTCCCTTCGGGTGCACAAAAACTTTTGATTGTTATTTTTTGAAATGATGCGACTATGTTGAGGTAAATGTATGAGGAAAACCAAAAAAGAAACACAAACAATTAAATATGTATCAAAGGATGCGGAATTATTGATTTCCGTTCAACTTGAAAAAGATACTGTTTGGCTCAATCAGTCACAAATGGCAAAATTATTTGGTAAGGGAAGAACGACAATTACTGAACATATAAGCAGTGTTTTTAAGGAAAAAGAACTTGAAGAAAAATCAGTATGTCGGGATTTCCGACATACTGCCGCTGATGGAAAAACATATAAAGCGCAATATTATAACCTAGATGTTATCATTTCTGTAGGTTATAGTATCCAAGTGTTGAAGAAAAGACTGCACTTGCACTACTAATTGCTGAAAGTAATCCGAAAGAAAAAGAACAAATGACTGCTTTGATTACGAATCTTCTTTCAAATTAATCGTTGGCTAAAAATAATTCCTTTTTATTGTACGGCGCGAATGGTTACACTGGAAAATTAATCCTGCAACTTGCAAACGACTACGGATTAAAACCAATTTTAGCGGGACGAAACGAAAAATTGTTGGCTCCTTTAGCAGAAAAATTTAATACCGCATTTCGCATTGTTGATTTATCTGAAACTGAAAAATTAGAAACAATTTTAAAAGATTTTCCATTAGTGCTTCACGCCGCAGGTCCGTTTGTAAACACCGCTCAACAAATGATAAAAGCTTGTTTAAAAACTAAAACACATTACATTGATATTACTGGGGAAATAGTTGTTTTTGAAATGGTAAAAAAATATAACGATGCCGCAATTAAATCTGGAATTATGCTTTTGCCCGGCGCTGGTTTTGATGTTGTCCCAACAGATTGCCTTGCTTTATTTTTAAAAAATAAATTACCCGATGCAACCAAATTAAAATTAGCATTCGCATCAATTGGTGGTGGAGTTAGTCACGGTACAGCATCAACAATGGTAAATGGTTTGGGTGGAGATGGTGCTGAAAGAAAAAATGGAAAAATCATTCGCGTCCCACTTGGTAAAAAAAGTATGTTGGTAGATTTTGGACTGAAAAAATTATTTGTGATGAGTATTCCGTGGGGAGATATTTCAACTTCGTTTACAACTACTAAAATTGAAAATGTTGTTACTTACACCGGCGCATCTCCGATGATTTTTAATTTATTAAAATTTCAAAGTTTATTTAATTGGTTATTGCGAAGTAAATTTATTCGCAAAATTGTAAAAAATAAAATTGATAAAAATCCTGCTGGTCCAACGGATGAAAGAAGATTAAAATCAAAATCCCTTGTTTGGGGTGAAGTAAAAAATGCAAGTGATGAAACTGCCACTGCAAGATTAATTGGTCCTGAGGGCTACACGCTTACCGCGCATAGTAGTTTAATTATTGCAAAAAAAATATTAAGTGGAAATTTTAAACTCGGCTACCAAACTCCCGCAGGATGTTACGGCGAAGAACTTGTTCTTGAAATCCCGGGAGTTATAAGAGAAGTAGTTTAAAGATGTCATCCTGAGTTTGTCGAAGGATGACTTGTCCCTCAAGACGGAGATTCCAGTCATAGTTCGACAAGTTACTCAAAGCCTGCAGAGGCAGGCAAAGCGTGAGGGCGCCAAAGACGCTCACTCACCATGACGCGGGAATAACTCTTAAGGATTATTTAATCTTCCAAATTTTATCAGGATTTTTTAGGCGAATGGAAATATCTCTCTTTTTGTTTTTATATCGGATAATGTTAACTTGAATTTCTGCCTCATCATATAGAATTTGATTTGTAATTATTAAATTTTTTGTGTTTTCGATTTTTTCCGATTCAAAATAAATATGAAATTCTTTCTCTTTAAACTCAAAACCCAAGAAACTTAGTTTTACATTTTTATTGTTTGCGGAAACAGAAAAATTTTTATTGAAATATTCTTCCACGCATTTATTGGTTTCTTCATTTTGAGATTGATTTAAAAGGTCGATTTTCATGCATTCACTTTTCTTTAATGCATTTTCTAAATCCTCTGGTATTACGCTAATGCTGATTTCAAGTTTTGCGCTAGTGGGGTTAAAAAATATTTCCGTGTTGGAAACATGGTGAGGATGAAATGTTGCAACTAAAAGAATAAAATAGAGTCCAAACATATAAAAATAATTATTGATTTATAAAATTTAAAATAATATAATGATGAAGTTATCAATCACTGTTATAGGAAAATAATATGAAAAAATTTGCATTAATTCTTTTTTTAACGGCAACAATTTTAAATTTTAATTTCGCTCAACCTTTGCATAACGCCGGCTCAAATCATGCAAATAAATTTGAGCAATTAAATTATTTGTTGCCAACTCCAAATGAATATCGTACCGCAAGTGGTGCATCGGGAAATAAATATTGGCAACAACGCGCTGATTACGAAATCAATTGCGAAATTGATGAGCAAAATAATTTACTCATCGGAAGCGAAGTTGTAACTTATTTCAATAATTCTCCCGATGCTTTAACTTATTTGTGGCTTCAAATTGATGAGAATTTTCATCATGCAAGTAGCGATAACAATCACGCCAACACAAGTAAGATGAATCAAAAAATGAACGACAACCAACTCGCAAATCTTGAGCCATGGAGAAAATTAAATGGTTACGGTCTCAACATCAAAAAACTTGTTGATGCAAACGATAAAAATCTTTCGTACAAAATAAATCAAACGATGTTGAGAATTGATTTACCAAAAACTTTACTGGCGGGTGAAAAATTTATTTTTAAAGTTGATTGGGATTATAAATTAAATAATAAAGATGATGTCGCTGGTCGCGGTGGTTATGAATTTTTTAAGGATGATGGGAATAATCTTTACTCAATTACTCAGTGGTTTCCACGAATGGCAGTTTATAGCGATTTTCAAGGATGGCAAAATAAACAATTTGTTGGTGGCGCAGAGTTTGCGCTTGTCTTTGGAAATTACAAAGTTAAAATTACAACACCTGCTGACCACATCGTTGCGGCAACAGGTGAATGCAAAAATTATAACGAGATGTTAACTCCTCAACAATTTTCAAGATGGCAAAAATCTCAAACTTCAAACGAGCTGATTGAAGTTGTAACTTTGGACGAAGCAAAAAAATCGGAAAAACAAAAAAGTAATAATAAAAAAACATGGCTTTATGAGGCTGAAAATGTTAGGGATTTTGCGTTTAACTCTTCCAGAAAATTTATTTGGGATGCAATGCAAATCAACATTGCTGGCAAAAAAACTATGGCGATGAGTTATTATCCGAAAGAGTCTTACAATTTATATCGAAAATATTCTACAAAAGTTATTTCGCACACAATAAAAAGTTACGGAAAATTTTCTATCCCATATCCATATCCTGTTGCAATTTCGGTTGAAGCCGCAAACGGGATGGAGTATCCGATGCTCAGTATGAATTACGGTCGATGTGAAAAAGATGGATCGTACAGCGAAGCAAATAAATATGGAATGATTGGAGTTATAATTCACGAAGTTGGACATAATTTTTATCCGATGATAATTAATAGCGACGAACGACAATGGTGGTGGATGGATGAAGGATTAAATACTTTTGTACAATATTTAACCGAGCAAGAGTTTGATAATAATTATCCATCGCAAAGAGGTCCTGCAAAATTTATTACTTCTTATATGCGATTACCAAAAAACGAACTCGAGCCAATTATGACAAGTGGTGAATTAGTTTTGCAAGTTGGACAAAATGCATATTCAAAAGCCGCAACTGGTTTAAATATTTTGCGCGAAACAATTATGGGGCGCGAACTTTTTGATAAGGCTTTTAAAACTTATGCCGAGCGTTGGGCTTTCAAACATCCAACTCCTGCAGATTTTTTTAGAACAATGGAAGATGCAAGTGGAATTGATTTGGATTGGTATTGGCGCGGTTGGTATTTTGGAACTGACCCTGTGGATATTTCTCTTGATAGTGTAAAATTTTTTAAACTTGATACAAACCCAATTGCAAATTTAGATGGCACAAGATTTGATAGAACTTTCGACATCGGAAAAGAAAGAAATAAAAAAGATAAATCAATCTCATTTTATGTTGAGACTGATACATCTCTAAAAGATTTTTATTATCACAATCGTGGCGCAGATGATTTGATGAAATTAAATCAGGCAATCACTTCGATCGATACAAGTTTGGATAAAATAAATTACGACAAGTGGAAAAATAAATTTTTCTACGAACTTACATTTTCAAATAAAGGTGGAATGTTAATGCCAATAATTGTTGAGTGGATTTATAAAGATGGCACATCGGAGATTGACCGAATACCAGTAGCAATTTGGCGCTTAAATGAATATCAAGTTTCAAAAGTTTTCATAAAAGATAAAGAGGTTGCCTCAATAAATCTTGATCCGTTTAAAGAAACTGCAGATATAAACGAGGAAAATGGCAATTGGCCTATCCGAGTGATTCCATCAAAATTCCAATTGTATAAAATTGGGAGAGAGCAATCTCGAAATCAAAGCAGTGAAAAAAACGCAATGCAGGAGGCAAGCAAGAAAAAATAAAGTTTTTTTCGTTTTTATTGATTTTACATATTGCATTGTCGGGCTTTATTTGTTAAGATTGTGGTAGAAAATATTGTCCCACAATGGAATGAAAAACAATCTGCTAACTTGTTGCGAAATTCTAAAAGGTTGCGCAACATGGGGATTTAAAATATTACTCACCGAAATTCTACCGCATGAGTTTGAAAATTCACATCAATTAAAATTAATTTTTTTAAAATATTTATTGAGGGATAATGATGTCAAACCAAAATAAAATAGATGCTATCCCAAAAACATTGTGGGAACTTTTAAAACTTAATAACACAAATTATAATATTGAAAATGCTTTAAGCCATAAATCTGGTGGCGCATGGCATTCAATTTCTTCTTCTGAATTATTTGAGTTGGTTCGTTCAACTGCGCTTGGTTTAAAATCAATCGGCGTACAGAAAGGAGATCGCATTGCACTCTTGTCGGAAAATTCTCCACAGTGGGTAATTTGCGATCATGCAATTACTTCAATCGGCGCAATCACTGTCCCACTTTACATTACACAAATCGCCCTACAAATCGAATTCATCATAAAAAATTCTGGTGCAAAAATATTTTTTATTTCAAGCAAAATTTTATTCGATAAGGTTTCGCAAATTTTAAATAATTTAAATTTAGAACATATAATTATTTTTGAGGATTTTGCAAGCGGAAATAATTTCCAAACTATTTTTGATTTGCGCTCTAAAGGTTTGGTGCTCCAAAATAATAATCCGAATTTATACGATGAGCTTCGTCGTGATGTTACAGAAGATTCGGTTGCGTCAATTATTTACACATCGGGCACAACTGGAGAGCCGAAGGGTGTTGTGCTTACTCATAAAAATTTAGCATCAAACGCAGTTGATGCGAGCGGTGTAATCCATTGGGAAAATTTCGATAGCTCAATTGCGTTATCGTTTTTACCGTTGTCGCATATTTTTGAGCGAACAATTATCAATATGTATTTATACCGCGGAATTCCAATCTATTTCGCGGAATCGATTGAGCAACTTGCCTCAAATTTGCAGGAGCTAAAACCAAATATGTTTACAACTGTTCCGCGAATGCTCGAAAAGGTTTACGATAAAATTTTAATGAAGGGCTCGGAGCTACACGGAATAAAGAAAATACTTTTCGATTGGTCAATTAAGATTGCAAAAAATTATAATCACAACGAAGGAAATAATTTCCTCTACAACATTAAAAGAAAAATTGCGCATAAAATTGTTTTTTCAAAATGGCAAGCGGCTCTCGGTGGAAGAATTAAATTTATTATTACCGGCGGAGCGGCGTTACCAGCTCGATTGGCAACAATTTTTATGGCGGCGGATATTCAACTTTTACAAGGATACGGACTGACTGAAACCTCTCCAGTTATTGCTGTCAACAGATTAGAAAATAATAAACTCGGTTCGGTTGGAAAATTAATTGCAAATGTTGAAGTTAAAATTGCTGACGATGGAGAGATTGTTACACGCGGACCAAATGTAATGGTTGGCTACTATAATAATCCTGAGGCAACAAATAAAGTTTTGAGCGATGGTTGGTTTTCCACCGGAGATATTGGAAAACTTGATAAAGATGGATATTTATTTATTACCGATAGAAAAAAAGATTTATTTAAAAGTAGCGCGGGCAAAACTATTTTTCCAAGTGCGATTGAGTCTATTCTTTCCGCAAATAGATTTGTTGAGTTCGCTGTTGTCACCGGTGAAAATAGAAAATTCTGTATTGCTCTTTTAGTCCCAAATCAAATTAATTTAAAAGATTGGGCGCAAAAAGAAAATATCGAATACAAATCTTTAAAAGATATTCTTCAAAATCAAAAATTAATTTCTATTTACGATGAGCATATCAAAAAAGTAAACGATTCAATAAACACTTGGGAGCAAATTGTAAAATATATTTTGATTAACGAAGAGGTTTCAATTATTACAGACGACTTAACACCAACTTTAAAAGTTAGAAGAAAAAAAATAGAAGAACGATTTAAAAATAAAATTGAAGATATTTATACCGAGTACGAACATCTTCACGATGTACATCATCATTAAAAAAATTTAAACTTTATGAAAACTGAAATTAAAACAATTACAGTCATCGGCTCTGGCGTAATGGGCTCGAGGATTGCGGCGCATGCCGTTAATGCGGGAATTGAAACTTACTTGCTCGATATCGCGCCAAATGAATTAAATGAAATTGAAAAATCTAAAGGATTTTCGATTGACTCTTCTGTTGTTAGAAACAGAATTGTCAACGTGGGGCTCGAAACAGCAATAAAATCAAAGCCTGCGTCGTTTTTCTCTAAATCGCTGATTAAAAATATTCACATTGGTAATTTTGAAGAAAATAAAGATTTCATTTCAAAAGCCGATTGGATAATTGAAGCGGTTACGGAAAATCTTGCGATTAAGGAAAAAGTTTTTGGTATGATTGAAAAATTTCGAAAACCGGGCTCGATAATTTCATCGAACACTTCTGGGATTCCGATTTCTTTAATTAGCAAAAACTTGTCTCCCGATTTTAAAAGAAGTTTTTGCGGAACGCATTTTTTCAATCCGCCACGATATATGAAGTTGCTCGAAATTATTCCAATCGCTGAAACTTCAAGTGATGTGATTGAAACTATTTCTGATTTTTCTTCTGTAAATCTTGGCAAGGGAATTGTCTATTGCAAAGACACACCAAATTTTATTGCAAACCGAGTTGGAATTTTAGCAATTTTAAATGCAATCAATATTATGATTGAAGATGATTACACAATCGAAGAGGTGGATTTAATTACTGGTCCTGCAACTGGCAAACCAAAAAGCGCAACTTTTAGAACTGGCGATTTAGTTGGAATTGATACTTTGTTTCATGTCGCAAATAATTTATACGATGCTGTTCCAAACGATGAACGACGAGAAGTTTTTAAAATTCCCAGTTTTATAAATGAGATGGTAAAATTAAATTGGCTGGGAGATAAAACTAAATTCGGATTTTATAAAAAAACAAAAACAGCCGAAGGTAAAAAAGATATTTTAACTCTCGATTGGAAAACTTTAGAGCATCGCGCAAAAAAGAAAGCTGAGTTCGCATCAATCTCTGCTGGAAAAAATATTGAATCGTTAAAAGAAAAATTGAAAATGCTTGCGTTCAACAAAGATAGAGCGGGCGTATATTTTTGGAAAAATATCAGCGATGTACTTCTCTATTCTGCAAACAGAATCCCAGAAATCTCCGATGACATTGTTCAAATTGATAATGCAATGAAGTGGGGATTTAATTGGGAGCTTGGTCCATTTGAAACTTGGGATGCGATTGGCGTAAAAGAATCGGTTCAAAAAATGGAGAGCGAAGGAAAATCAATTCCTCTGCCAGTTGAAAATCTTTTGAAGAGTGGAAAAAATTCTTTCTACGAAATGTTAAATGGCAATCGTCTTTATTTTGATTTCCCATCAAGCAGTTTTAAAGAGGAAAAACTCCCGAGCAATTTAATTCTTCTCCCATCTTTAAAGGAGAGAAAAAAAGAAATTTTGTCAAACTCTGGCGCAAGTTTAATTGATATTGGAGAGGGCGTTGCGTGCTTGGAATTTCACTCAAAAATGAATGCGATTGGCGAGGATATAATTCAACTTACAAAACAATCGATTGCGGAGGTTGAAAAAAATTTCACTGGAATGATTCTCGCAAATCATGGAGTAAATTTTTCTGTTGGCGCAAATTTGATGATGGTGTTAATGTCCGCGCAAGATGAAGAATGGGACGATTTGGATTTAATGGTAAAAATGTTTCAACAAGTAACTTGTAATCTTCGATGTTCTTCAAAACCAATTGTTGCCGCGCCGTTTGGTTTAACGCTCGGTGGCGGTTGCGAGTTTTCTCTCGGTGCTGATAAAATTCACGCGAGTGTTGAAACTTATATGGGACTTGTTGAGTTGGGGGTTGGAGTAATTCCCGCTGGTGGTGGAACAAAAGAAATGTTAATTCGTTCGATGGAGGGGATTGAAAATATAAATAATGTTGAACTCTTTCCATTTGTGCAGCGAGCATTTGAAATAATTGGAATGGCAAAAGTTTCTACAAGCGCTGTTGAAGCAAAAGAGATTGGTTACATGCGTCAATCGGATTCGTATTCTATGAATAAAGATTTTTTAATTAGTAATGCAAAAAATGTTGTACTTGGAATGTCGAAATCTGGATATGTAAAACCAAAAATGAGAGAAAATATTCCTGTGCTTGGGGCGGCTGGTTTGGCAAATTTAAAAGTTGGATTGCATCTAATGAAAGAGTCTGGCTACATTTCCGAATACGATGCGCACATCGCGAAAAAATTATCTTACATTTTGTGTGGCGGAGATTTAAGTGGAAATAATTTTGTAACCGAACAATATTTACTCGACTTGGAACGCGAAGCGTTTTTAAGTCTGCTTGGAGAAAAGAAAACGCAGGATAGAATTAAATTTATGCTTGAAAAAGGTAAACCACTTAGAAATTAATTTTACAAAAGGAAAAAAATGGAAACCGCATTTATTGTAAGCGCAACTCGTACCGCCGTTGGTAAATCGTCAAAGGGTGGATTAAAAAATGTTCGTCCAGACGACCTTGCCGCAACGGTTATTGCTGAGGTTGTTAATCGCGCAAAAGTTGTTGATAAAAATGAAATCGATGATGTAATTTTTGGATGTGCATTACCAGAGGGTGAACAGGGGTTGAATTTTTCTCGCCTCGCTTCTCTTCGCGCTGGTTTGCCACACACAGTTCCAGCCTTTACTATCAATCGATTTTGCTCTTCGGGGCTTCAAACAATTTCACTCGCAAGCGAAAGAATTACTTGTGGAAATGCCGATATTATTATTGCTGGCGGAGCGGAATCGATGAGTATGATTCCAATGTCGGGAAGAAAATTTTCTGCAAATCCTGTTTTGGTTGATGAAATTCCCAACGCATATTTATCGATGGGATTAACTGCCGAGAATGTTGCAAAGCAATTTGGCATCACTCGCCAAATGCAAGATGAGTTTGCTTTTAAGAGTCACGCAAATGCAATCGCCGCAATTAAATCTGGAAAATTTAAAGATGAAATTGTTCCTCTTAAATTTATTACAACCTCGCTTGATAAAAATGAAAAAAAAATAAACAAAGAAAATATTTTTGAAGTTGATGAAGGTCCTCGCGAAGATACAACAATAGAAAAACTTTCTGCACTGAAACCTGTTTTTGCGCTCGGCGGAACTGTTACCGCTGGTAACTCATCGCAAACAAGTGATGGTGCGGCGGCAGTTATGGTAATGAGTGAAAATAAAATGAAGCAATTAAATTTACAACCACTTGCGCGGCTAATATCTTTTGCTGTTGGCGGTGTGCCACCAGAAATTATGGGAATCGGTCCGATTGTTGCAATACCGAAAGTGCTCAAACGAGCCGGATTAAAATTAAGCGACATCGATTTGATTGAACTTAACGAAGCGTTCGCATCTCAATCGTATTACATAATAAAAAATCTCGAGATGGATGAATCAAAAGTAAATGTTAATGGTGGAGCAATTGCGCTTGGTCATCCTCTTGGTTGCTCTGGTGCAAAACTTACTGTTAGTATTATCAACGAAGCAAAAAGACGAAAAGCAAAATATGGTTTGGTAACAATGTGCATTGGTGGTGGAATGGGCGCCGCTGGAGTTTTTGAATTTTACAATTAACAATGAACAATTATCAGTTAACAATTATCAATTAGAGCTAAAAATGGTTGGAAAAGAAAAATGGATACCCGATTAATGCCCTCGGGTATGACATATAATCTGTCATGCTCAAATGTTTTTATTGAGCATCCATGAAAAAAATCAAATAAGGAAAAATAATTATGAGTAATGAAAAATATATTAAAGGTGGCAGTTTTTTAATTGACGAAATTCTCCCGGAAAATATTTTTACACCGGAGGATTTTTCTGATGAACAAAAAATGATTGCCGATACAACTCGCGAGTTTGTCGATAAAGAAGTTTTGCCTTTTATCCACGAAATTGATGAACAAAAAGAGGGACTTTCAATTTCGCTTATGCGAAAGGCTGGTGAGATTGGGCTACTTTCTGTTGATATTCCTACAGAATACGACGGGCTTGGTCTTGATAAAACTTCCACAATGCTTGTTGCAGAAAATATTGGTCGCACTGGCGCATGGGCTGTAACACAAAGCGCTCACACCGGAATTGGAACTTTGCCAATTGTTTATTTCGGCACCGAAGAACAGAAGAAAAAATATCTTCCAAAATTTGGAACTGGTGAATGGATAACTTCGTATTCACTTTCCGAGCCAGGTGCTGGTAGCGATGCACTTGCGGCGCAGACAACTGCAGTTTTAAGCGATGATAAAAAATTTTATATTTTAAATGGAACAAAAATGTGGCTTTCAAATGCTGGTTTTGCCGATGTTTATATTACATTTGCAAAAATTGATGGCGAACATTTTTCCGCTTTTATAATTGAAAAAAATTCTCCCGGTGTTTCTACCGGCGCAGAAGAAAAAAAATTAGGAATTAAAGGTTCATCAACAAGAACTTTAATTTTAGAAAACGCAATGGTGCCGGTTGAAAATCTTTTAGGAGAAATTGGTCGCGCACATCTCATCGCATTTAATATTTTAAACATTGGTAGATTTAAACTTGGCGCCGCAGTGATTGGTGCATCGAAAAAAATTATTTCTGATTCTGTTCAATATTCAAATCAAAGAAAACAGTTCAATCGCAAAATTTCAGAGTTTGGTTTGATAAAAAATAAATTATCTCAAATGCTTGTGAAAACTTTTGTTGGCGAAAGTATGATTTATCGAACTGCAGGAATGATAGATTCTATTTTAAGCGGAGTTGATGAATCTTCGCCAAACTCATCAAAAATGAAATTAAAAGGAATTGAAGAGTACGCAATCGAGTGTTCGATTTTAAAAGTTTATTGTAGTGAGATTTTAGATTTTGTCGCTGATGAGGGAGTACAAATTCTTGGCGGCTATGGTTACAGCGAAGAATATCCTATGGCAAGAGCGTATCGCGACGCACGCATCAACAGAATTTTTGAGGGAACAAACGAAATAAATAAAATGCTTACAACTGGGATGACACTCAAGCGATCGGTTAAAGGAGAGATTGGCGTTTTATCTGCCGCGATGAAGCTTGCATCGGAAATTTTAAGCGGACCAGTTTCATTTAAAGGTGATGACGAAAATATTTTTTCGGTTGAACAGCAATTAATAAAAAATAGCAAAAATATTGCTGTGCTTGTGCTTGGTGCATCGGCGCAAAAATATATGGACAAAATTAATGATGAAGAAGAAATTCTCGACTCAATCAGCGATATTATGATGGAAGTTTATGCGATGGAATCGGTTTTGTTGAGAGTGCAAAAAGGGTTGAAAAATGGGAAGTTTAGTGAGGTTCACACGAAAATGGCGAAAGTTTTTTGCAACGACACAATGCCGAAAATTGAAACGCATTCGAAAAAAATTATTTCAACACTTTATGATGGAGATATGCAGAAAACTTATTTGACTGCCCTCAAGCGATTGACAAAATTTACACCAATAAATTCCATTGCGCTACACAGAGAGATTGCAAATTTTTTGATTGATAAGAACGATTATCCGTTCTGATTTTTTTAAAAATATTTTACGATATTCATCTAACATTATGACTAAACACGAAAGTTGGATGAAGTTTGCGCTCTTGGAGGCGGAAAAAGCATTTAGCAAAAATGAAATCCCAGTTGGCGCAATTGTAATTTATAAAAATAAAATTATCGCCAAAGCGCATAACCAAGTTGAAATATTAAAAGATGTAACCGCTCACGCAGAAATTCTTGCAATTACTTCGGCCGAAAATAATTTAGAAAATAAATATTTAAAAGATTGCACGATGTATGTTACGCTTGAGCCTTGCCCAATGTGCGCAACTGCAATTGTAATGGCAAAAATTCCAACTCTTGTGTTTGGCGCGATGGATAAAAACTACGGCGCATGCGGAACGGTTTTTGATTTAACTGAAAATAAAAAATTAAATCATAATGTGCATACAATTAGTGGAGTGTTGGATAAAGAATGCGGCGAGTTATTAAAAGAATTTTTTAAAAAGAAGCGAAAATAAAATTATTCGGTTTTAATTCCTTCTTGTAATTTTTCAGCTCTATCGGCAATGCGAATCTGTTCAATCAAATCATCAAGTTTGCCATCAATAATTGCATCTAAATTATAAAGTGTCAAACCAATTCTGTGGTCTGTAATTCTATTTTGCGGAAAATTGTAAGTACGGATTTTATCGCTTCTATCGCCACTACCAATCATCGATTTTCGTTTTGCGGCAACAGCGGATTGTTGTTCGCGAATTTTTTTTTCATATAATTTTGCACGCAACATCTTCATCGCAAGTTCTCTATTTTTAAATTGAGAGCGTTCCTGCTGACAAGCAACTACAATCCCAGATGTTTTATGTGTGATACGAACTGCAGTTTCAACTTTATTTACATTTTGTCCCCCTTTGCCACCAGAGCGATAAGTATCAAACTGCAAATCGGCGGGATTAATTTCAATTTCAACATCTTCAACTTCTGGCAAAACTACAACTGTTGCCGCGGAGGTGTGAACTCTTCCTTGCGCTTCAGTTTCCGGAACACGCTGAACGCGGTGAACGCCGCTTTCGTATTTCATAATTCCGTAAACATCTTTTCCCGTTACCGAAAAAGAAATTTCTTTAAATCCACCTTTCCCGGTTTCATTCCAATCAAGCGTATTTACGCGCCAACCTTTTGTTTCTCCAAAGCGAGTGTACATTCTGTACAAATCAGCAGCAAAAATGGCCGCTTCGTCTCCTCCGGTTCCCGCGCGAATTTCTACGACAATATCTTTGCTGTCGTTTGGGTCGGCTGGAATTAAAAGTATTTTTAAATCCTCTTCAAGTTTTGCGAGTTGTGGTTTTAATGTTTCGATTTCATCGAGGGCTAAATCTTTTAGTTCGCGATCGCTTGAGGTTGAAAGAATTTCGTTACTGTGTTTGATGGAATCGTAAATTTTTTTATACACTTCATAAATTTTTACGATTTCGTTTAGCTCGCTATATTCTTTCCCGAGGTCTTTACTTTTTTGTTGATTTGAAATTATTTCTGGTTTACTTAAAAGTTCGGTTAATTCTTCGTATCGGATTTTTATTTTTTGTAATTTATCTATCATTTAATTTTTTTGATAATTTGTTTTTTTTGGATTCCCGATTATATCTTTTCTGCTTCGATGGAAGCGGGAATAACATGCTTCAACATGCTCAGCATGACCCGTCACTCTGAGTGAGCGCCTTACGCCATCACGCTTTGCCTGCCTTGCAGGCTTTGCGTGACCTGTCGAAGAGTGACAAAAAATATTACACTAATTAATATCCAATCGCCGCGCCATAACCTCGGGCATCGCTGTAACCTAATAAAATATTATTTTTATAATCAAACATAATTCCCTCTGCAAGCCCTGATGTTGATTTTCGTTCAACAAGTTTGTGTCCCATCGATTTTAGTTTTTCAATTGTATCAACTGAAAGAGCTCGTTGTTCGTAAAAAATTTGGTCAGGCAACCATTGATGATGAATTCTTGGTGCATCGATTGCTTCGCGCAAATTCATATCGTAATCAATTATATTTAAAATCACTTGGAGCACGGTTGTAATAATTGTTGCACCGCCGGGAGTTCCAATCACTAAAAAAGGTTTACCATCTTTTAAAATAATTGTCGGAGTCATTGAGCTCAACATTCTTTTTTGCGGAACAATTGCATTTGCTTCTCCTCCAATAAGTCCAAACATATTTGGCACTCCGGGTTTTGCGCTAAAATCATCCATCTCGTTATTTAATAAAAATCCTGCTCCATCAACTGTAACATAACTTCCAAATCCACCGTTGAGTGTTGTTGTAACGCTGACGCAATTTCCATCTTTATCAACAACAGAGTAATGAGTTGTTTGCGGCGATTCGTAAATTGGCGCAATGCCGTTTTTGATTTCGCTACTTGGAGTTGCTTTATCATTTTGAATTGTTGCACGGCGTTCATTGGAATATTTTTTTGATAAAAGCCAATCGGTTGGAACTTTTACAAAATCGGGGTCGCCTAAAAATTCTGTTCTGTCGGCATAAACTCGACGCATTGCTTCAGCGATTGTGTGAACACTTTTTGCGGAATTCCATCCGAAAGATTTTAAATCGTATCCCTCCAAAATATTTAAAATTTGAATTAGCGCAGTTCCGCCTGAACTTGGTGGCGCCATCGAAATAATTTCGTAACCGCGATAAGTTGAACGGACGGTTTCCCTCTCTTTCGCCTTATAATTCGCGAGATCTTCGTGAGTAATTAATCCGCCTCCGCGCTGCATTTCTTCGACAATTAAATCGGCGGTTTTACCTTTGTAAAAACCATCTCGTCCGTTTTGCGAAATTCTTTTTAAAGTGTTGGCTAAATCTTTTTGAATTAAAATTTCTCCTTCTTTATATGGCAAACCGTTTTTTGAAAAAGATTTTAATGTTGCTGGAAATATTTTAAACTCTTCAATATTGTTTTCTAAATCTTCCGCAAAACTATGATGGAGTGGAAAACCTTTTTCAGCAAGTTTGATTGCTGGTGAGAGAACTTCGTTTATTTTTTTTCTTCCAAATTTTTCTTGTGCGTAAAGTAATCCATCAACTGCACCTGGCACACCTGCGGCAAGATGACCGAATCGACTTTTTTCTGTAATTGCTTTTCCGTTTGCATCAAGATACATATCTCGGTTTGCAAGTGTTGGCGCTTTTTCGCGATAATCGATTGAATGGGTTTTCCCGTCGACAAAACGAATTACCATAAATCCTCCTCCACCAATATTGCCGGCTTGCGGATAAGTTACTGCAAGCGCAAATCCAACGGCGACTGCGGCGTCAACTGCGTTTCCGCCTTTTTGTAAAATTTCAACTCCAGCGCGAACAGCATTTGAATCTGCGGCGACAACCATTGCTTTTTTTGCACGCTTTGGCTCGGGCGAATCTGCAAAAATATTTTTTGATAAAAATATTGTCAGAACAAAAATTAATAATTTATTTTTCATATTTGGAATTTAAAAAAGAATTGCCCAGAAAAAAATTCTGGGCAATATTTGATTTATGTAAAGCTAAAAAGGAATATCTTCGCCTGTTGAAGTCTCAGCGCTATGGTCTGTTGTTGCGGTATTTTCTGCTCCCTTCGAATCAAGAAATAAAATTTTATCTGCAACAATTTCCGTAATGTATCTTTTGGAGCCATCTTTTTCATAGGTTCGTGTTTGCATTTTCCCTTCGATGTAAATTTTTTTTCCTTTTTTCACATATTCGCCGCAAACTTCTGCAAGTTTTTTCCAGCAAACAATATTGTGCCATTCGGTTTTTTCAACCAAATTTCCATCCGCACCTTTGTACGACTCATTAGTCGCAACCGAAAACGAACCAACTGCTGTTCCGTTTCCTGTGTATCGAAGTTCAGCATCTTTCCCTGTTGTGCCGATCAACATTACTTTGTTTAGTGACCTTGACATAAAACGCTCCTTTATTTTGTTTATGATTAGTGTGTATTGAACTTAAAACAAAATAATTCGATTGTCAACCTTATTTTTGCTAAAAATGGATCTTTTCCAAAATAAGTAAATCGCTTTGTGTTATAAGGAATAAAAACGGTTCGCTCCAAAATATATCGCGAAAATCGGAGAGATTTTTTGCGCCAACAATTAAATTTGGTTCGATTAAAAATATCTCCTCGCCCAAAGAGTTGATTGCAATAATTTTTTCTGCGTAAGTGATTAAAAGATTTTCGCCAAACGAGCTGATTGATTTTGGAATGTTTTGGTTTTTAATTTTAATTTTTCTTAAGAGATTCCCAAGTCTATCAAAAATAAATATTTTATTTTCCTCAAGCACGGCAATGGTTTCGTTTTCGAGATAAACTATATCGATTGGAATTTGTAAAAGTTGCGAGTGGATATTTTTACCAGCAATTTCTTTTTCAAAATTATCATTTGCATTAAATTTTAAAAGCGACGGATAGTCCGCCTCAATCACAAATAATTCTCCTTGGTTTGAAAGTGTGCTTGCGATTGGTTTGAATTTGGATTCATCCTCTCGTTTTGCAACTTCGTAATTAATAATTGTTGAGAGAGAAAAATTTCTATCTAATTTTTGTATGCGGCGATTATTTTCTTCTGTAATAAAAATCGAGAGGGGAAATGTTGCCGAGACATCTTTTGCGCCGTTAAAATTCAGTTCGCTCCAACCTTTTCCTCCAACCGAGTCGAGTAATTCTCCTTCGCCAGAAAATTTGTAAAGCATTTCATTCCCATCATCGAGTACAAATATTTCGTTTGAATTATTTCCAGAGATTGAAATTGCGTTTTTAAAATGTTTTATCTCTCGGTTTACCACCCAAGTAGATTTTTGGTTTTGCGCTCTTGTCGGGGTAAAAATTAAAAATAAAATTAAAAATATTTTGGCGCGTTTCATCTCGTTGTATGTTAGAAAGGATTGAGTTTAAAAACAACTTTAAAAATTTATTGATAAATTCTATCACCGTTGATTGCAGAAAAAGAATTCAATTTATTATTTGAGACTTTAAGGGATGCTTTCACAAGTAACTAAAAAAAATATTTAACATCTTGACAAGACAACATTAAGTATATATTTTTGCATCGTATAAACGCTTTGCTAAATAACATTTATAAACAACAAATATAGGAGATATAGTAATGAAAAAATTTCTTGCGGTCCTAGTAGCGGTTGTGATGTTGGTTGGCTTTGTTTCTGCTCAAAACACACAAAATCTTGGTACAAAAGCTGGTGATAAATCGTTGAATTTCGTCTTCAACGGTCTTGGTAATTTTGGTATTGGTCCAACGGGGCCAGGTAATGGTTTGGGTGTTTCTTACTTTTTAGGTTCTAATTCAGCGCTTCGGGTTGGATTACAACTTAAAAGATCTTCAGCTACAGATCCATATAATGATCCTTCAGCTAATGCTACTATTCCTGGAACAGATGGAAGTTCTTCAATTTTCACGCTTGGTTTAGGTGGAGATTATTTGATATATATGGCTGGTGCGACAGCTAGGGTACGCCCATATATAGGTGCTGGTGGTAATGTTATAATGGTCTCTTCAACAATCAATCCAAAAGTTACTAATGATAAGGCAAATGATGAGATAACTGAACTCAGCACAGGTAGTTTTGATTTTGGTTTAACTGGTATTGCTGGTGCAGAGTTCTACTTATATCCAGAAATTAGTCTTTCTGCTGAATACAATCTTGGTTTGTTTAATATGTCCTCCAATTCGGATAGAACTACTAAATTTGAAAAAAGTAAAGATTTTGTTGAAAAACGCGGTGGTAACACTACTTTATTTGACTTTGGAACAACAGCTCTTCAAATTCATATTTATTTCTAATCTGAATAAGATTTGATGTATTAAAGGCGTCCTGATAATAATCATGATGCCTTTTTTATTATATGTTCCCTTATATTGTTTTATGAAAATTCAATTTAAAGATGGATTCATCTTCGCGTTTTGCAACTTCGTAATTTATAATAGTTAAAAGAAAAAAGTTTCTATCTAAAATAGATTTTGATTCTGTGAATTCTCTAAAAAATAAAATTTCAATCTCTTCGCTATGCGATAAATTTTTTGAATCAGAGGTTTTTCAAAAAATTTCTTTCGTTGGTGAGAAAAATATTTTTGTAAAAAACTTAAGTGGCTCGCTTTTAAGTTTTTTGGCTGTTTATATAAATAAAAAATACAATGTTCCTGTTTTGGTTGTTTCAACAAATATTGAGCGAGCCAAAACTATAAAAGACGATGTGCAAATAATTTCAAACGACAAAAATATTTTTCTTTTTTCTTTTGATAGTTTTCATTCGTCAAAAATTGTCGATCATTCCTTGGAGATTTTTCGAAACGAATCGCTTGACGCGCTTTTAAATAACCGCGCAAAAATAATTTCAACGCATATTTCCGCATTAACAAAATCACTTCCTTCGCCAAAATCATCACTCGAAAAATTTATTTCAATTAAAATAAATAATGATTTCTCTTTTACTTTTTTAATTGAAAAATTAAATGAAATTGGTTTTGTTCAAAAAAAATTCGTCGAAGAACTTGGCGATTTTTCTATTCGTGGCGGGATTGTTGATGTTTTTCCTTTTAATAGCGAAGAGCCAATTAGAATTGAATTTTATGGCGATATGGTGGAATCGATTAGAAAATTTGATGTTGCCACGCAGAGATCGATTTTAATGCTCGATGAGATTTCAATTTCTCCAAATTTTTCAAGTCGTGAAATTGATGAGGAAAATAAATCTTCATTTTTTGATTTCATAAGTGCTGATACAATAATTATTACTGATGAGTTTGATTTGCTCGCAAAAGAAATTGATGAGTTGCTAAGCGAGGGAATATCGCTCGATTTTAATTTAGGTGAAATTAAAAATAAAATTATAGATTTTTCTACAATCACAAATTTATCTCTTGGCCACTCGGAAAACGAAATTGATTTTTCCTCACTTGCTCAACCTTCTTGCGGCGGAAGTGTAAAAATATTTGCGCAGGAAATTCTAAAACTAATTGAAAAAAATTATTCTGTTTTTGTTTCTGCCGCAAGCCAAGATGAAACCGAAAGAATAAAAGATTTACTTGAGCAAGTTGAAAATTTCCCAATTGAGAAAATTGTTTTTATAAATGAATCGCTTCATTTTGGATTTTCGTTTTCCCATTTACAAATTGCAATTTTTACCGAGCACGAAATTTTTGATAGAATCAAAAGACATCGCTCGCAAATCAAAAATAAATTTCAAGGTTTGTCAAATAAAGAATTTCGTTCGCTAGATTACGGTGATTTTATCGTTCATGTCGATCACGGAATTGGAAAATATTTGGGCTTATCAAAAATCAAAATAAAAAATCACGAACAAGAGGCGGCGAAAATCGAGTATGCTGATGAAGGAATTCTTTTTGTTAATTTAAATTTTATAAATAGAATTCAAAAATATTCTTCAAGCCAATCCCACACTCCTTCGCTAAATAAAATTGGCGCGCCAGATTGGGCAAGACTTCAACAAAAAACCAAAAAGAAAATAAAAGATATTGCGCGTGAGTTAATCAAACTTTATGCGAAAAGAAAAATGGAAGATGGATTTTCATCTACTCCCGACACTGCTTGGCAAAAAGAACTCGAGGCGTCTTTTGAGTTTGATGACACGCCCGACCAAACTCGCGCTACTCAAGAAATTAAAATTGATATGGAATCCGCGAGCCCAATGGATAGGCTCGTTTGTGGCGATGTTGGTTTTGGAAAAACCGAAGTTGCTCTTCGCGCTGCATTTAAATCGGTGATGAGTGGGAAACAAGTTGCTGTGCTTGTGCCAACAACAATTTTAGCAGAGCAACATCATCAAACATTTAACAAAAGATTAAAAAATTATTCCGTTTGTGTTGAGGTTGTTTCCCGTTTTCAATCGCCAAAAAAAGTTAAAGAAATTTTAATTGCTTTAAAAAATAAACAGGTTGATATTTTAATTGGCACGCATCGGCTTTTATCGAAGGATGTTGAGTTTGCGGATTTGGGTTTGTTGATAATTGATGAAGAGCATCGCTTCGGCGTTTCGGCAAAAGAAAAACTTCGTTCGCTAAAAACAAATGTTGATACGCTTGCGCTTACCGCAACTCCGATTCCACGAACTTTGCAGTTTTCACTTTTGGGTTCTCGCGATTTGTCAATTATAAATACTCCGCCAAAAAATCGTTTGCCAATTCATACCGAGATTGTAGAGTTTAATCAACAAATAATTCGCGAATCAATTTTACGCGAGATTCATCGCGGTGGACAAGTTTTTATCGTTAATGATAAAATTGAAACGCTCGACAAACTTGCCAGAATAATCGAACAACATTTGCCCGAAGTAAAATTTAAAATTGCGCATGGACAATTAAAATCTCACGAGCTTGAAAGTGTGATGATGGATTTTTTAAATAAAAAATTTTCGGTTATGATAACAACAAAAATAATTGAGTCAGGTTTGGATATTACAAACGCAAATACAATTATTATAAATCGTGCCGATAGATTTGGAATGGCTGAACTTCATCAACTTCGTGGTCGAGTCGGAAGATCAAACACGCAGGCGTTTGCGTATTTGCTCACGCCGCCAATTTCAATTTTGCCAAAGGGAACTGTGAATCGTTTGCAGATGCTTGCGCAATACACCGAGCTTGGTTCCGGGTTTACACTTGCGATGAGAGATTTGGAAATTCGTGGTGCGGGAAATTTGCTTGGCGCCGAACAATCGGGATTTATTTTCGAGTTGGGTTTTGAGATGTACGAAAAAATTTTGGATGAAACTGTGCGAGAATTAAAAAATGAGGAGTTTCAGCATTTAACCGACAAAATAAAAAAAGAAAATAATATCGAAACCACGATTGAGGCGGATGTTGATGCTTATATCCCAGAGATTTATGTTAGTGATGAAACCGAACGACTTGATATTTACCGCAGAATTATGGGGGCTAATAGCGCTGAGGCGTTAGGATTAATTTTTGATGAATTGATTGATAGGTTTGGCGCGACATTGCCTGAGGTGGAAAATTTATTTTCTCTTGCTGAGTTAAAAATTATTGGCAACAAAATTGGATTAAGAAAAATTGAGATTGAAAATAATAATTTAAAACTTTATCTCCCACCGCAAACTGATAATGAGTTTTACGAAAGCGGGCAATTCCAAAAAATAATGGATGTTGTAAACGAAAAATTTTCTAAAACACTTCGCCTTCAGCAACAACGGGATAAACTTTTTATTGTTGGCGCAGTTTTAAGCGTGAGTGAGTTGGAGAAATTAAGCGAAGTAAAAAAAGTTTTGTTGGGGTTTTAAATGTTTTTTTAATCGATTTCTAATTTTTTTACATCATTCATGGTTGACATTTTTAATCTTTATTGAGAAAACATTTCTCTTAATATGCGTAATACTTTTTTTTGTGATAATCTATCAATTTGGCCAAGTAAATTTTGTAATCTTGATTTGTCAATGGTTCTAATTTGATCCAAAACTATTTGTCCATTTTTCTCTTGAAATTGACAATTTATTCTTGTTGGATAATTATTCCCTTTTGTTGTCATTGGGGCAATAATTACAGTTGAGATGGATCGATTCATTTCGTTTGGCGAGATAATTAAACAAGGGCGCCTCTTTTTTATTTCAGAGCCTTCGGTTGGATCGAGATTAACAAGATAGACTTCGAATCTATTTACAACCATCTACCATTCCCACTCATCTTTATCCCAACGGTTTTGGATAGATGTATTATTAATATCTAAAAGTGAATCATCTTTAACTTTTGACATTGAGCGAAAACTTTCTAACCAGTCTTTCCGTGGTTTATTAACTGGACGAATAATTAACTCATCTTCTCTTACATCAATATCAACTTCTTTTCCAAGACCACTATGCTCAAGTATTGATTTTGGAATTCTAATTCCTCTAGAATTGCCTATTTTTATAATTTGTGTTTTCATATGCACAATGTAATTACATTATAGTTGGGTTTCAATATCAATTGAGGGTTTTGTGTTTCATTCTTGTTTTTTTATATAACCGCTACTCCTTTTTTA